>Ga0065698_100031_pt1 | contig 88697 bp, 98 predicted proteins | sample AntLakMe24m_30um_FD_59087 | JGI IMG/M metagenome (GOLD analysis project Ga0065698, IMG submission 59087) | Hypersaline microbial communities from Antarctic Deep Lake - 24m 3.0um v2 (version 3) | ecosystem: Environmental > Aquatic > Non-marine Saline and Alkaline > Hypersaline | place: Deep Lake... | reverse complement strand
GCTCGGATTGAAAACGGTGGAATATCCAAGAATGCTATCGACGGTGGATTGTGGAGGCGTTGTCGGATTCATCNCGCGTTGACGAGACGCAGAGCGTCTCGTTCGCACATCAGAACGCAAAGCGTTTTGAGGACGCCTAAAGGCGCGGGTATTCTCCTTGATTCTGTATAACCGTGAAACGCGGGTCTTGACCGCCCAGACCGGGTGAACAACCACGGGTCGGGTGACCCGTGGAACTCTCGCTGTACTCTTTAGGCCCCTTTTCCGAGGAGTTCGCGGGCGACGATGTTCTTCTGAATCTCCGTGGTTCCCTCGTAGATTTGGGTAATCTTCGAGTCGCGATAGAGTCGTTCAACGTCGTGGTCGTTGACGAAGCCGGCCCCGCCGTGAACCTGGACCGCCTCGTCGGCGCAGTGAGTCGCCACGCGTGAGGCGAACTCCTTGGCCATGCTGGCCAGCGCCGTCAGTGAGTCAGCTTCGTTGTCGACGCTCCAGGCCGATTTGTAGGTGAGGTTGCGGGCTGCCTCGGTTTGGATGTGCATGTCCGCCAGCTTGTGTTGGATGGCCTGGAAATCGGAAATCTCCCGCCCGAACTGTTTGCGCTCCTTCGCGTACTCGAGGGCCCGCTCGTTGGCTCCCTTCGCGATACCGACTCCCTGGGCGGCGACGGCGGTACGGGTCTCGTCGAAGAACTCCATGACCTGCAAGAAACCCATACCGCAGGTTCCGACGAGGTTCTCCTCGGGCACGCGCACGTCGTCGAGAATGAGTTCTGCGGTGTCGCTCGCGCGGATCCCCATCTTGCCCGTGATCTTGTCGGCCTCGAAGCCGTCGCGGTCGGACTCGACGATAATCTGGGAGAAGCCAGCGTACCGGTCGTCGACGTCCGGATCGGTCTCGCACATGACCACGAAGTAGTCGCCGACGCTGCCGTTGGTAATCCACATCTTGGTGCCGTTCAGAACCCACTCGTTACCGTCCTTCTCGGCGCGCGTCGAGACTGAGGACACGTCAGAGCCGGCGTGTGGCTCGGAGATGGCGGCGCCCATGACGGCCTCACCGTCCGTGATCGGCGGGAGATAGTTCTCCTTCTGTTCCTCGGTCCCGAACTCGATGATCGCTTCGGCGCCGAAGCCGGCGCTCGTGATACAGAGCGCGATACCGGGATCGACAGCGAACAGCTCCTCGATCATGAGGGCGTTCTCCAGCGAGGAGTAGTCGACACCACCGTATTCGAGCGGGAAGTGCGCCCCCAGCAGCCCCATCTCCGCGGCCTTGTCCATTACGTCGTACGGGTATGCCTCTTCCGTGTCGTACTCGGTCGCAACAGGCGCGATTTCGTTCTCCCCGAACCGTCGAACTTCCTCTCGGAGTTGTTGCTGCTCTTGGGATAGTCCAAAGTCCATGCGCTCCCTTCTCATAGGGGTGGGTTAGTCGTTTTCCAAACTCCCGCTCCGATGTTCGCCGTTGTTTGGATACCCGGCCGCGGCGAAACCCACTTGTCGGTTCGGACGGAGACTCCGGTATGGTCGCAGTCGAATCCGAATCCGAACTTGAGCGCGGCGACGAGGCCCCCGACTTCTCAGTTCCCGGGACCGACGGGGAGACCTACAGCCTGGACAGCTTCGTGGGGAACGATGCGCTGTTGCTGGTGTTCACCTGTAACCACTGTCCCTACGCGCAAGCGAAGTTCGACCTGCTGAACGAACTCGCGGCGGCGTACGACGATGCCGCGGTGGTGGGAATCAACCCCAACGACGCTGAGGAGTACCCTGACGACTCNTTCGAGGCGATGCAAGAGTACGTCGACTCCGGCGAGATTGCGTACGACGCCTATCTCCACGACGAGAGCCAGGACGTTTCGGAGGCCTACGGCGCCGTCTGCACGCCGGACCCGTTCCTCCTCCGGCGNGAAGGTGGCGAGGCGTCGAAGACGCCTCGTGACGGAGGCGGTGAAACCGCCGGAGCACGCTGGACGGTGGCCTACCACGGACGGCTTGACGACGCGCTCAACCCCAACGAGGAGCCCTCGGAGTTCTACATCCGCGACGCCATCGACGCCGTGCTGGCGGGCGAGGAGGTCGGAATCCCGGACCGGCCGTCCCGTGGCTGCAGCATCAAGTGGAAATAGCCAGGCTCAGGCGTCTGCGTGCTCGCGCGCTTGCTCGAGTGCCTCGCGGGCGTTCTCCACGGCCGCAGGCTGCTTCGCGGGGTAGGCCTCGACTTTCGCGCGGAGCGTGATGCCTGGCCCTTGTTCGACCTCGCCTTTGAACGCGCGCTGTTTGTCCAGTCGGAGGAAGAATGAGCAGTTGTCGTCGACTCGCTCGTCGAGTTCGCCGACGATGCGCTCGATATCGGGGAGTTCGCTCAGTTGTCGGAGCACGTGCCGCACGTCGTCGGCGTTCTCGACGCGCGCCGAAAGGACGACGATGCGGTCGCCGTGGTGGCCTTCGTTGACCGCGCGCTGGATCTCGTACTCCTCGGGCAGGAATCGGCGGAGTGCCTGCTCCACGCGCTTCTCGTCTTCGGTCGCGTAGCAGAAGGTCCGCAGGTCGACGTAGTGAAACGGAACGCTCGCCATACCTGACGTACTCGGTTCGGCAGGAAAAGCGTGCTGCACGGCGACGGCCCGCCGGAGGCGTGAACCCGTCGCTGTCGAGGCAGTGTCGAAAACAGCCCGAACGACCGCAGAACCGCGTTACTCCTCGTCGTCTTCGTCGTCTTCGTCGTCCTCGGGCGCCTCGGCGGCCTCCAGCTGGTCCTCGGGGATGCCGGCCTCCTGGCCCTCCTCGAAGACGATGGTGTAGTTCGGGTCGCCGAACATGGTCTCCATGACCTGCGTGACTTCGCCGATATCGCCGTCAAACTCGCTGTGCTCGTCCTCCAGGACGACGTGGTCGCCCTTCTCGAAGCTCATGGCCTCTTCTTCCCGCGGCGCAGTTTTAAGCACCGTGATTCGGTGCCCGTGTCCCAGCCAGCCTACCTACTGCTCGCTGAGGGCAGCGTAGAGCGCTCCGAGTCGGTCTACCGAACTCTCCACGCTGATTTCCCCTCGCTTCTCGAGACAGGCCTCCCGAAGCGTCTCGCATTCCTCGAGCGTCCGTTCGATTGCGGCGGNGAAGCCGTCGATATCTCCTCGCTGGTAGTGATAGCCGGTGACCCCGTCGTCGACAGTGTCCGAGAGCGCCCCGCTGTCGACGCCAACGACGGGCGTCCCGCAGGCGAAGGCTTCCAGTGCGACCAGCCCCTGGGTCTCGATGGGGCTGGGAAACAGGAAGGCGTCCAAGGTGGCGTAGAACGCTGGAAGCTCCGCACGGTCGAGGAAGCCCAGGAAGCGGGCGTCCACGTTGCACTCGCGGGCCTCGGCTTCCAGCTCCTCGCGGGCAGGGCCGTCGCCGCCGAAGACGACCGTCACGTCTCCGCTGAGCCGTTCGCAGGCCGCGAGAATATCCGGGAGGCACTTTTCGTGGCCGTGGCGGCCGGTGTACCCCACGAGCGTTTTGTCAGCGGGAAGGTTGTGGCGCTCACGGAACGACATGGTGTCGACGGGACGGAACCGCTCCACGTCGACGCCGTTCGAGACAACCGTCGGCGGCACGTCGATGTCGAGTTCCTCGGTCAGATACTGTCCCGTCGCCTCCGAGGGCACGATGACCGCGTCTGCATGGTTCAGGAACCAGCGCTCGTACTGGCGGCTCACCGCCGAGAGCCCGTCTTGGAGCGGCCCCCAGTCTGTGAAGTAGGTCGTGTACTCCGCGGTTGGCGTATGGTAGGTTACGACCAGCGGGACCGCCTTCTTTTGGGCAAATCTGAGCGCGGCAAGGCCGAGCGAGAAGGGGGTGTGGGCGTGAACGATATCGGGGTCNACGAGACCGTCGGGGATGGTGGGCGTCCCGACGCGAAAGCCCGAGTAGAGCGGGAGCGGGAGCGATCTGACTGGGTGCTCGCCCGGGTCCGGGTCGTGGCCGTCGGAGCCGGGATAGACGACGTCCATCCGGCCGCCGCGAGCCTCCCAGCGGTCGCGCCAGGCCTTCACCGTGTAGGTGACGCCGTTGACCGTGGGCAGGTAGGTGTCCGTGAACGCGGCGACCGACTCCATGGTGGGTGAGCGGTTGGCCGACGGCGCGTTAAGGGGTTGCGGAATCAGTCTCCCCCAGTAGCCGTTGGTAGCTCTCCGTCAGGCGCTCGCCGACGCGGTCCAACGAGTGCGCTGCAGCCGTCTCCATCGCGTTCGCTCCTAACCGCTCGCGGAGGTCTGTGTTCGCTTCGAGTCGCTCCAGCGCCTCGACGAACTCCGCCTCCGTCTCGCACTTTAGGCAGTCCTCGCCGTCGGTGAAGAACTCCTCGAACACCGGAATATCTCGGAGGACAACCGGCTTCCCGCAGGCCATCGCCTCCAGCACCGCGATGCCCTGATTCTCGTCCTTGGTGGCGAAGAGGTAGACGTCGCCGGCGCCAAAGGCCATCCGTTTGTCGTCCATCCAGCCAGTGAAGCTGACGTTCTCGGGCGGATTCCCCACCCAGCGCCGCACCTCGCTGCTCGCTGCGGGGCCCTCCTCGTAGTGGCCGAACCAGGCGAACTCGTAGTCCGTGCACTGGGCGACGCGACAGAACGTCGTCAGCCCCTTGCGCTCGAACACCTCGCCGACCGAGAAGACGACCAATCCGTCAAGGTCGTACTGCTCACGGGTCTCATCGCGGAAGCCCTCGTAACCCTCGAGGGAATCGATATCGACGCCGTTGCTCATCGTCTCGACGGGGGCCCTGACGGGGTAGGACTCGATGACGCCTTTCGTGTACTCGCTCGGACAGAGCACGAGGTCGGCTTGCGAGTAGAACCACCGGAGGTACGGTTTGAGGGCAGGCGCGACCTGATCCGAGAAGCGGAACGATTCACCAAAATCCTCGGCGGTGACGTGGGCGTGCAGCACGAGCGGGATGTCGGTGCGCTTGGCGTGACGTGCGACTGCGACGCTTCCGGGGCCGACGACGTTGCAGTGTGCGAGGTCGTACTCGCGGAACGCCCGGCCGCCGGTCAGCCGCGAGCGAGCGGCATCGACGGGACCGCCCCCCACCCATGGCGTCGTCACCACGTCGATGCCGGCCGAACGCAGGGCTGTGCGCTGTTGGGCCGTCGCCGTCGGGATGCCGCCGCGGATGCGGCTTTCGAGTTCGAGGTAGTTCAGGACGCGCACGGGTTTCGTCGTCGTTCGGGGAACGAATCTATGAACCTTCCGACCCCGTTCCCGCAAGGGCTAACAGCCGCGCCGGCCTCGGGTCCGGTAATGAGTGCCGACATCGCTGCTGAGCGCATCGAGCGTCTCGCGGGGCTGGCCGAGGAAGCGGTTCTCGACGGCCATTCCGACCGCTCGCGGGAGTACGTTCGGCTGGCTCGCCGGCTCGCCGAGCGCCACCGGCTTTCGCTCCCGAAACGGTTCGCCCGCGCGGCCTGCGACCGCTGTGATGTGTACCAGCGCCCCGGTCGAAACGTCCGAGTGCGAACCGGGCGGGGCCGAGTCATCCGACGGTGTGACTGTGGCGCCACCGCTCGCCACCCGTACCGGGACTGAGCGGGGCGATACCGAAGGTTCAAAGCTTCGCCGCCGGAACCTTCTGGCAAGAATGTCCAACGAGCTACGGAAGCAGGCTCACGACCTCGACGTAACCGTCTGGGTCGGGAAAAACGGTATCGATGCCGTCGTCGACGAACTCAAAGACCAACTCCAAGAAACGAAACTGGTGAAAATCAAGTTCCTCCGAGCGGCGCGTGGAACAGACGACACCAAGACACTGGCGGCAAAACTCGCCGAGAAGGTTAACGCCGAACTCATCGAGACGCGCGGCCACACCGCTGTGTTGCACTGATGCCGGCGGCTCTGCAGGTGACTGGCGTGAATCGGTTCGTCTCCTCGTTCCTCCAGAGCCTCGGCCTCCCCGCGGGGATTGCGCTCGCCATCAGTGCCGCCATCGTCTTCGTCGTCGTCGCGGTGCTCGTGTACGGCATCGGGAAGGCGGTGCTCGTCCCGCTGGTCAACCGTGTGTTGAGCACGCGCGGGCTCGACGCACACGCCCGTAGGCCGTTAAAGAAGGTTATCGGCGTCGGTATCGCCTTTGGCGCGGTCGCGATCGCGTTCGGCGTCGCCGGCTACGGTGACTTCCTGCAGTCGCTCGCGACTGTCGCCGCGGCGGCGACGCTGGCTATCGGCTTCGCGATGCAGGACGTCATCGCCAACTTCGTCGCCGGCGTCTTCATCTACGCCGACCGGCCGTTCCGCATCGGTGACTGGATCGAGTGGGACGACCACTCCGGCATCGTTGAGGATATCTCCTTCCGCGTCACTCGTGTGCGGACGTTCGACAACGAACTGCTCACGGTGCCGAACTCCCACCTGACCGACGGCGTCATCAAGAACCCCGTCGCCAAGGACACGCTCCGCCTGCAGTTCACTTTCGGCATCGGCTACGACGACGATGTGGACCAGGCAACCGACATCATCATCGACGAGGCCGAGCGCCACCCCAACATCCTGACCGACCCCGCGCCGAGTGTCCGGCTGACGGAACTCGCAGACTCCTCCGTGGGGCTGCGCTCGCGCATCTGGATCGACAACCCCTCGCGGGCTGACTTCGTCAAAATTCGTTCGGAGTACGTCAAGAACGTGAAGGAACAGTTCGACGATGCGGGCATCGACATCCCGTACCCGCAGCGCGACCTGTCGGGCGGGCTGGAGTTGCCCCCCGAGCACGTTCAGGCGTAACGCCGCCGGCTACTCCGCGAACGTCACATCCGTGAGTTCGTAACCGCGCACCGCTGCGCGCGCTCCGTCGCCGGTATCTCCCACCCATGAGCCACGGCAATCTGGTTCACGCTTGCCAGCCCTCGCCCCGTTCTGTCTTCCGCTTTCTGTGAGTGCCTGGTTCGAAAATCCTGTCGCGATCGCCGGCCGGGATTCCCGGGCCGCCGCCCTCGAAGTAGATCCCGGTCTCGAGCGCACCAACGGTGATGGCGACGTCGTCTCCCGCGTGGTTGAACGCGTTCTTCAGCGGGTTCGCGACCAACCGGCTAATACAGTAGATAGTTGTGGCCCAATCCGGCGGCTCGACCGCTCTCGTAGCGGGGAACTGGGCCACCACAAGTTCGGGGCCGAAACGGACTGGGTGAACCGAAAAGCGGGACTGCTGCTGGCTGACCGAGGTTACAACATCCGCTGTGCAATCGTGTTGCGCAGCACCTCGCTGGTGCCCTCGTAAATCTCGTTGAGCTTGGCGTCGCGGTAGTAGCGCTCGACCGGGAACTCTTTCGTGTAGCCGTAGCCGCCGTGGACCTGAATTGCCTCGTTGGCGACCTCACGGGAGACCTCGCTGGAGTAGAGCTTCGCCTGTGCGGCTGCCTTGATGTAGTCTTCATCGCGGATCTTCAGGTCGGCAGCCTTGTGCATCAGCAGCTTCGCGGCCTCGACTTTGGTGTCCATGTCCGCGAGTTTGTGCTGGATGGCCTGAAACTCGATGATTGGCTGGTCGAACTGCTCCCGGTCCGTGGCGTACTCAGTGGCAGCCTCCTTGGCAGCGCGGGCGATGCCGACCCCGCGGGCAGCGATAGAGATACGGCCGCCGTTGAGCGTCTTGAGCGACTGGATGAACCCCTCACCTTCGCCGCCGAGCAGGCGGTCCGCCGGGACGCGAAGGTCGTCGAAGCGCAGTTCTGCAGTGGGACAGCCCTTGTCTCCGAGCTTGTGCTCTGTGTTCTCGACGATGAAGCCGTCGTCGCTCTCGGGCCGGACGATGAACGAGGAGATACCCTTGTTGCCTGCGTCAGGGTCGGTTTTGGCGAAGACGACCACCGTGTCCGCGACAGAACCGTTGGAGGTCCAGAGCTTGCCCCCGTTGATGACGTACTCCTCACCATCCTTCTCTGCGGTCGTCGTCATCGCGGGCACGTCGCTGCCGGCGGCCGCTTCCGAGAGCGCGAACGCGCCGATATCTTGGCCCTCGGCGAGCGGCGTGAGATACTCCTCCTTCTGTGCCTCGTCGCCGAACTCGTAGACCATGTTCCCCGCGAGCGACGTGTGGGCAGCGACGATGGTGCCGAGGCCCCCAGAGCCTCGAGAGATTTCCTCGATACCGATGGCGTAGCTGTGATAGTCGAGATCCGACCCGCCGTACTCGACCGGGAACGGCATCCCCATCAGGCCGAGGTCGGCCATCTGCGAAACAAGATCCTCGGGAAACTCGTCGGTCTCGTCGATCTCGGCGGCTCGGGGGACGACCTCCTCGTCGACGAACGACGCGACGGTATCGCGAATCTGACGCTGTTCGGCGTCGAGTGTGAACTCCATACTATCGGGTGTTCCGGCCCGGGCTTAGGGTTTTCTACCCCACCACGAGCCGGACTCGCCACTGGAGACGAACGCTATCCTTGCGCCTCCGAGACGACAGAATCCCGCCGAATATGGGCCTAATTTCGGAGGCCGTTTGGGAGAGACTTTTAACGTCCCTGGTCGTAGGGACGTACAAACCGAATGCCCGGACCCGACCCTCACCCGGACGTTCCCAATGCGGACCTCGAATGGTGTCACGAGGCCGTCCAGGACGTCTCCCGCACCTTCGCACTGACCGTTGACGTACTGGAGGAGCCGATGTCCTCCTACATCTGTCTCGGCTATCTGCTCTGTCGCGTGGCCGACACCGTCGAGGATGCGTCCCACATCCCACCAGAGGAGCAGGCTGCGCTCCTCCGACAGTTCGACGCGGCCCTGGACTCAGATTCCGAAGCGGATATCGAGACGTTCGCCTCGAACGTTCAGGAGTGGCTGCCCGAAGAGGCCGAGCGCGAGGTCGACTGGACCGTCGTGAAAGAAGCACCACGAATCGTCGGGACGTTCGAGAAACTGCCCGCCGACGTGCGCGATGCGGTGACGCCACCAGTGCGGGAGATGGTGACCGGGATGAGTGTGTTCCTCGAGCGCTACGCCGACGAAGGGGGGCTCCGCATCCAGGACCGCGCCGAACTCGAGGAGTACTGCTACTACGCGGCTGGCACCGTGGGCACCCTCATCACTAATCTGGTCACTCGCGGCGAGGTTGATGACGCTCGCGAACGGACGCTAGATGAGACGGCCGAGGGGTTCGGCCTGCTGCTCCAGTTGGTCAACGTCTCGAAAGACGTCTACGACGATTTCGAACACGAGAACAACGTCTACCTCCCCGCTGAGTGGCTCGAGGAGGAAGGGGTAGCCCAAGATGCGGTGCTCGACCCCGAGAACCGAGAGGGCGTCGCCGCCGTCGTCCACCGGACGACAGACCTGGCGCGTTCCTACGTCGACGACGCCGCCACGTATCTCCAGCACGTCCCGCTCCGGGACGGAAACACGCTCGAGGCGTGGGCGGTGCCGTTCCTCCTCGCGGTCGGAACACTCCGCGAACTCCGCGAACATCCAGAGGACGCCCTGACTGATGCTGGCGTGAAGGTGTCGCGACAGGAGGTGTTTGCCGTCGTCAGCGCGATGAGCGACCGTGGGCGGGACTCGCTGCCAGATTTCCAGGACCGCATCGCTTCGCAGCCGTTCCATCTCGCGCCGACCGGCGCGGACTGATTCTCGCTGCTCCCGGCCGGTTTCTTCCGTGTAGTTTTCCAACGCTGTTGCTCTCCAATAGCGAGCAGAACGGCAACGGGACGGCAGGACGTTACTCTTCGAGCGCGTCGGCGATGCGTCGGAGCTCCCGCGTCGTATCTCGAACCTCGTCGCGGAGCTGTCGGACCTCCCGGACCATATCTTCGGTCGCCTGCGCCTGGCGCTCGCTGCCGGCGCCGCCCTCTTCACGTCCCTCTGTGCTGGGGCCGGTGGGACCGCTGCCCATTCCGGGCGGGCCGCCGCCCATGCCGCTGGGGCCGCCACCGCCACCCATGCCGCCGGGGCCGCCACCGCCACCCATCATGCCCGACATCATCTGTGCGAAGGGGTTGCCGCCGCCGGGGCCGTCGCCACCGGGGCTGCCACCCATCCCGGGCGGACCGCCGCCCATTCCGTCCGGGCCAGGGGCCTCGCCTTCCTCGCGCTCGGACTCGCGGCGTTCGCGGATCTCTTCGACGCGCTCGCGGAAGGATTTCTCCTCCTCGCCACCCTCAGTATCGTTCGCTTCGTCGCCGTCGTGTGCCTCGTCGTCTGCCATACCCTTGGATTCCGGGGCCACGACGAAAAGAGTTGTTCCTCCGGACCGACCGGTATTGATTTGTCCCGGTTGTCAACTGAATGCTATGTTGATTCCCTCCACCCGAACGACCGCCCCACTGCTCGTCGTCTGGGTCTCTGGTTCGCCTACTCGGTGCTCGTGCTGCAGAACATTCTCGTCGGGGTTGCCCCTGGGCTACTCAGCGTCGTCGGGTATTACGCCTGGCGGGTGCTCGTTGCCTTGCGAGGAACTTGCCGACGGCATCAGCCGGTTGGCCGACGCTCGCGAGGCGAGGGAGTCCGACCGCCTCGACTGACTGCGGGTTTCCGGGAGCGTTTTGGGCCGCCGTCGCCGAGCATCGATCGATGGTTCCCCCGCTGGCGCTCGACATCGACGGCACACTGACCACGCCCGAGCACAGCATCGACCCGCGGGTGTTCTCCGTGCTGGCGAATTGGGACGCGCCCGTCGTGCTCGCCACCGGGAAGTCGTTTCCCTACCCGGTTGCGCTCTGTCAGTTCATCGGCATCCCAGAGCGCGTCATCGCGGAGAACGGCGGCGTCGCGCTGGCGGACGAGCACGTCGAGTACGCTGGTGACCCCGAGCAGGTCGAGGCCGCAGTCGAGGAATTCCGGGCCCGCGGCGGCGATTTGGGCTGGGGCGACGCGGATACGGTCAATCGTTGGCGGGAGACTGAAGTTGCGACCAGTCGGACCGCCGACGAGTCGTTGCTCCGGGCTGTCGCCGCGGAGTTCGACCTCGAGTTCGTCGATACGCAGTACGCCTACCACCTCAAGAGCCGCGGCGTCAGCAAGGGTGGCGCGCTCAAGATTGTTGCCGACCAGCTCGGCTACACGCCGGCGGAATTCGTGGCCGTCGGCGACAGTGCCAACGATATCTCCCTGTTCGAAACCGTCGGAGAGTCCTACGCGGTCGGGAATGCCGTCGATGACGCCAAAGCAGCGGCGAGCACCGTGCTATCAGAGTCCTACGCCGATGGGACGCTGGCAGCGCTCCGAGACGTTAGCGACCGGGAGTAATAGGGCTCAGCACTCTTTGGCAGCGGTCAGGCTGCTGCCTTCCTGCACTGGGACGAAATCGCCGTCGATGTCCCACTCGTGGATACAGCGGATATCGCCGTCCTCAGTTACCTGCCACCCGTTCCCTTCGCCGTCGGTCCGCTCGGTTCGCTCGCACCGCTCACAGCTGCGGCGCGTGGGCGTACGGAGTACGTCGCTCATTGGATTGGACACGATACCAATAGCCATGAACCTTTGGCTTGCGACACCCCTCAGGTCGGTGCCGACTGCCCCCGAATACCCCTCCGCTGCGATGCCGAGTCGTCCCACTCGTCGACGACGGCGCCCACAGTTGCGACACCCAGCAGCCCACCATAGGCGGCCTGCCACGAGGCTCGGGAACCGTGGCAACGCGCTCGGCGTCGGCAGGCTCTGCAGCACGAATCCGCATATCGCTGCCAATGCGGTTCGCTCGGAAAGGGGTTACCTTCGCCGATGGTCCACGCGACGCACAGCTTTTCTGTCGGTACCGCCAGCGTTCGAGGGTGACTGACCCGTCCCGGCGGCAGTTCTGGCTCGCGCTCCTCTGGCTCGGCCTCGTCCAGACGGCTGACTGGGCGCTTGCGATTCTCGAAATTGGCGTCTGGCCTGGCAACGTCGCCGCACTCGCCGGCAGCGCGCTGTTCGCCGCTGTCGCCACCATCGGCGTCTTGTGGCCAACACTCCTTGGTGGGCCTACCGAACGAAACGGCGGCTGGTGGGGCGCGGTCGCGGCGGCGGTGCTCGCTACGTTGGTATTTCTGCTCTGAGCACGACTCGGTGTGTTCAACTGTCCGGCCCGCGACCGTTAGCGTATGGAGCTTCCGGATCGCAAAATATTCCTCGTCGGCTTCGGCTGGGCGGGGCTCGTCTCATTGCTTACCTGGCTCGTGCCTGTCGCCGCTGGTGGCGCGTTCAACACGAACCTAATCGACCTCGGATTCGGGGTCCTCATCCTCGGTGGCGTGGGTCATGCGGCCTACACGGGTGCCAGAGAGAACCCCTCCACCGTCTCGGTCGCATTCGCCGTCTTCGCGGCGGTCTTCGCGACCGTGCAACTCGGTAGCGTTCTGGGCTGAGAGATGCCGTAGTCGTCTCAGAGTCTCGTTCACAAGCACTCGGTAGCGCGGAGCCTCCGTCCTCAACGAGCGAAGCGATAGGGCGGAGAGGAAGCGCGTTTGCGCACACCTTAAGCCCATCCGGAACGTCCCCTGTGGCACTGCTGGCCTCGCACACGTCGGGGTTGGTAGGAGCCACCAGTAAACTGGCTCCTGTGGTGCGATTCCAACGCACCCGATACTCGGGAACGACGACCGCGAACGGGTTCGACTCCCGTCCCTCGATTGAGGGTAGAGCGCGAGAACACCGGGAATTAAATCGGCGGGACAATCCACCGGACGGGTCGAAGGCGGGCCTGAAAGCCCCGCCCGGCCAGTGGACGGTAATAGGAAGCCGGGCCGCGCCCATGCACGGGGGCGTGGGGCACAAATGTCGGTTCGGCAAAGCCCCGCCCTCAAGGAGTGACCGACCGTCGCAAGGCGCGAGGGAGCGAGTAGGGCGGGGTAGTTTACAGCTTTCTTAACGCTTCAATGTGGCCGATCGGTGATCTCTGTGGTTTCTTTTGACGTGATAATCCCGCTCCTGTAGTGCGTGTGCAACATGGGCGGGTTGCTGCTCCCCTCGTGACCTCAAGCTCCCGTGAGGAGGCGTACACCGACCGGTCGTCGTCGTCTCGCTTATAGCTCGCCCTTCCGCCCGCGGCGGTGTTCAGATACGGACAGAAACTGGCTGGCCGCGCTCGGCGTTTCAGCCGGCATCCCTGGTGGATTGAAAGGGCGAGGCGTCTCGGCGAACCCCGGCGAAGTACGCACGAGAGCGAGCAGCGCGAGTGAACGCGCGCAGCGAGTCGCGGGAGCCGAGACAGCCGAGGGATTTCAGCTGTTCCCACTAACTCCACCGCTGGAAACTGCGTATCTGAACACTACCGATATTGGTAACATTCTAGAAGGGCTTTTAGTAGGCAGAATGACCCGCTATTCTCGATTTTCGAAGGGGGCCATCGCAGGGATTCTCGGTTCGGTACTGGGTATTCTCCTTGCGTTCATCATTATGTTCGTCCCATTCGGAAGTGGCGAAATATGCACGAGTGGCGGCGGGTGTCGCGTCGTTTGGGGCTGGTTGGAATCGACTACTATCTTGGTACGGAAGGGGCTGACCCAGCACCCTTCTTTTGGTCGCTGTTCATCCTTGGGTGCGCCCTGGTGGGGGGCTATGGCGCATGGACCGAGAACCGCTCGCTCGTGTGACTGATTAGTTTCGCCCTCGTTGCGTTGACGCTCCTCGGTATGGCTAGTATCGGCCTGTTTGTCGCACCAGCAGCACTGCTTTTTCTACTCAGCGGGATATGGCTACGTGCCAGGAACACAGCCGAAACGCCCTGAGTTCCGCTTCCACGCTCGTAATCCGTGACGTACCGTATCATCTTCACAGGTGGGTCAATTAGAGACTGATGCATGTGCGCCCTGTATTCAGCACGGTTGCTGGAACCTACCCAGGTTCTGGCAGAACCAGTGTGCGAGATACAGAGGTTCTATCGGTCGTTCTGTTTCCCCTCACGATAGCCAAATACTCCTGCCTCAGCCGTCGTTCTCAGAAGTCGGTATATCCCAACGAGAATCCGGGTCATGAGAATCCCACCACCAACCCAAATAAGAATCCGTGAGAGTTCAATCCCTCCGAGAAGGAGAGTTTCAGGAGTAATCACTCCGAGAAGGAATAGAGCCAAACCAATCCAGAACGCTTCATTCCGTTGGGAGAGTTCTGTGAGGGTCTCCGCCATATTGTCAAGTAAGTTATTGAAAGGATTAAACTTTCCCAACTGACCGATACGCGCTCTGTATTCAGCAACGGTCTCAACAAACTATCAGCAACCGAGGGTTTCAACAGAGCCGTCGGTCGCTATCCGAACTTCTCGAAGGGCTGGTCACAGCCGTTGCAGTAGTGCATCGATCTGCAGAGCCCCGGCCCCTTTGGATGGTCACGGTCCGTATTCGTGGAGCCACAGTAGGGGCACTCTGCGGCCTCGTCGTCTTCAGTCGTTGATGTCGACGGGTCCGAAAACCCCCTCATACTGAGAGCCCGAACTCCCGCAGGTCCTCGCGTCCCTGCTCAGTGACCATGTTCACGTTCCAGTTTGGCGAGTACCGCAGGCGAACCTCGGCCGCCTCGACACCAGCCGCGAGCGCGGCACAGTGGACGTCGTTGGTCAGCATCTCGCGAGCCGGACAGCCCGAGTACGTGAGCGTCATCTCGACGACTGCGGTCGTGCCCGTGTCCGTTTCCTCGATGTCGACACCGTAGATGAGACCCAGGTCGACAACACTGACGGGCATCTCGGGGTCCTCGACCTCGTAGAGCGCGTCCCAGATATCTGCTTCGAGTCCCTCAGCGCCCTCGCCGGTCTTGGGGTACTCCTCGGGTGCCTCACCAGCCTCGTAGTCGGTGTAGGCGCAGGCCGTCGCCTCCTCGGTAGTACCAGACATCTAACTCACCCCGCCTTCACGCAGGCGGACCGGGTGGTCGAAGTCGAACTCCCGGTAGGTTTTCGTGAACTCCTCCAGCAGCGGTTCCCAGTGCTCGGTGTGGTCGCCGTTGCGGCCAGTTGCCGTCCGTTTCTCGTCCTCGGGTTCGGGGACCGTTAGGTCCAGGGACTCGAGGTAGGGGATGACCACGTCCAACCACTCGCGGCGCAGGTCGTCGAGCGTCTCCGTGCGGAACCCTTCTGCGACGATGGTTTCCTCGTGCTCGCCCGCAGCAAAGAGGGTGAGTGCGTGGGGGAACAGCCGGTCCAGCGCGTCCTGCACTTTTGCGTGGCTCTCTTCAGTGCCGGCGTCGGCGCCGCCGCCGAGGGTGAGCCGTTCGAGCCACGACTGGGCGTGCTCGCGGTGGTATCGCTCTTCGTCCAGAATCTTCTGCACGCGGTCGGCCACCGGGGCGACCGAGGAGCCCGCAAGCGCCTCGACACGCAGGCGTTCGGCGGTGTCATAGAGGTAGCTCCGCAGCACCGGGTCAGCCCAGTCGCCGTCGGTGTAGGGCAGTTCGACGAGCGTGCTGTGGCGCCACTGGTCGGCCGGCTTCTCCCAGAGACACGCTGCTTCCGAGAGCCCTGTCTCCTGTGCGAGGTCGTACCAGAGCCGGGCGTGGCCGAACTCGTCCTGTGCAATATTGGCCAGTGCGAGGTCCGACTCCAGTGTCGGCGCATAAATCTGCCACTCGATGTCGCGTTCGGCGATGACGTACTCGTCGTCCGCGAGCCGGTAGATGAGTTCGCGGAACGCCTCGGTAGCTTCCTCATCGAGTTCGTCCACAGTGTCGTAGCGGTCAGTCATTGGTCTCGGCCTCTCGCTTCTTCTTGGCTTGTTCTTCCTGTTCGGCCTGACTCTCGGCAATCTCCTCGGCGAAGGACTCGTCGACCTGCGTGTAGGTGACCGCCCAGCGGTAGGCCTTGTCGGTGGTGCCGCCGAAGCTGGTGTCGTCGGTGTCGACCTCGCCGACTTCCTCTTGGGGGACGACCCAGAGGCTCTTGGTCTGCATCCGGCGGCCGTGCTGAATCTGGGCGAACAGCTTCGCCATCTCCCGGTCGGGCGCGTGGACGTTGCCGCAGTGTTTGTGGTAGTCGCCGGCCTTCTCCTGTCGGAACACTTCCCAAATCATGGTCAGTCAGCCGCCTGCGGGCTGGACCCGCTTCCGAGGGGTGCTCGGTCGCTCATCGCCTCACGGACCCAGTCGACAGCTTCCTGTCGGTCCCGTCGGCTGCCTATCTGCTCGTAGGATCCTTCCGAGTCGTTCTTGGCGATGGTGAAGAACTCCTCCCAGTTCAGGTCCTCCTCGACGACTTCCCAGGTGCCGTCGTCGTTCTCAGTGACACGGGGGGTGGCGGGGAGTTCGAGGCCGTACTTGCGCGCCTTGGGGGACGTAGGCGTTGAGGAAGGCGTTGCGGAGTTCATCGTTACTCATCGTCTTCAGCCCAACGTCCTGGGAGAAGTCGTTGTGTGTGGATTTGTCGTCGGTTGGGCCGAAGAACTGGAGAATGCGCGGCCACCACTCGTCGAAGACTTCCTGTACGCGCTCCTGATTCGCTTTGGAGCCGGTCATCAGCTCCCGGAGGATGTCCTCGCCGTGCTTGACGTGGAACCCTTCCTCGAAGCAGACTTTGTCCATTGCGTGGGCGTAGGGCTCCCACGAGGTGGTCTTCAGGGTGGCCTGCCGGCGCATCGCCGCGCCGTCGACGAAGAAGCCAATCATGGGCACCTCCGCCCACGACTCCATCGGGTAGTGGAAGCAGTTGAGGAACTTCCCCTTGCCGGTGGCGAGCTCGTTCAACATCTCCTCGCGGGTCTTGATGCCCAGACTCTCGGCGGCGCGGTAGAGCAACTGAGCGTGACCCACCTCGTCCTGCACCTTCGCGGAGAAGGCGAGCTTGCGGTCCAGACTCGGGGCCTGCCGGATGAACGGCTTCTCGAGATAGCCGCCCATCACCTCCGAGTTGGCGTGGAACTGAATCATCCGCGTCGCGGCCTTGCGGTACTCCTCCGGCATGTCGTCCTCGGGAGAGAACTGCCGTGGCCCGGCGCGCTCTTTGACTGTTTCGAGATCCATCGTTACGCAGAGATTGTGTTCGAGGTGAGTTAGTGATTGGGCAGTCTATAGGCGGGGTATAAATATACGACTCTGTAGTTTCGGTCCACGGCGCTGGATTTCCTGGATGTCGGACGCTTCTGCGGAGGTTGTACACGGTTGCGTTGAGCAGCATTTCACGGAACTCGAGCCACCAACTTCGCACACGCACACCGGCGCCGAACGTGCGCTTGCTGCTTGCTGTTTGACATTTGCTGTTTGATGTTTGATGCTCGATGGTTGATGGTTGATGGTTGATGGTTTGTGATGGAGCGCTGGTGGTACCGATCACTGTCCATACGGGCGTTGTGGGCGTGATCGAGCGAGTTGAAGATGCGATATTTGATCAGCTGACGGATGCTGTTCTCCCGGAGTTCATCGTGGATGCTTTCGTGTCGTATCCGCGATCAGCTGCAAGGCTCCGCAGGTTGCCGGCGTTCCGCCGAACGACCTGTGTGCCGATCTTCGCATCATGGTTCATCGAGGTCGTCGAGTGGATGCCGGTGATGTGCAGCGTTTCGACATCCACGAAAGCGGTGATTTTCAGCGCTCGAACGTGTTGACATCCTCCCGCGCCTGAAGACGCTGGTATGCGCTCGCAGTATATGTCCCTCTCAGCACGAACGTACACGGGGTCACCCGCGACCGCCAGCCAATGCGTTCGCCTCGGGAAGCCGTCGGAGCCACAGCATTGCGACAGTCCCAACGAACGGTCCGATAACCAGTGGTGCAAAAGCCCACTGCCAGCCGACGACACTGGCAACAATCGGTGTGATTTGGATCGACCCCACCGTGAGTAGAAAGCCGATGGCAGTCTGCAGCGTCAGGGCTGACCCAACGTAACTCTCCTCAGCGAGTTCAGAGACGGCCGCCGAGAACTGCGCGGAGTCGGCGACGATGACGAACCCCCAAACCAAAAGAAATGGGATCAGAATGAGCAGAGGACCACCAAACACGAAGCCGGCACCAATGCAGGCAGTGCCGCTAACGACCATACTAACGCTCGTGACGGCCGTCCGTCCGATCCGGTCTGCGAAAACACCGGCGACGAGGGCGCCGATACCCCCCACTGCAATGGTTCCGAACGCAAGCAGGGCAGCGAGTGTTGGTGTCGGATCGCCGCTGGCAGCGAAACTCGCAGCCAGATAGACGGGGATCCACGCCCAGACGGCGTATAATTCCCACATATGACCGAAATACCCGAGGTTGGCGAGCATCGTCCCGCGATCGCCAAGCATCCGGCGAACGGCTCCGGGATCGAATGATGCTGCGGGAGCTTGGTGGGGGCCCGGGCGCACAAAGAGAACAAGCACACTACTGACTGCCGCAAGTCCAGTCGTACCCAGCAAGACAGTACGCGGACTGCCGACGCCACCGACCGCCCGGAGCAGATGCGGCATCGCCGATCCGATCGTGAGTGCACCGACAAGCGTGCCGATGGCGAAACCGCGTCCTTCCCGAAACCAGCCAGCCATGATTTTCATGCCTGTCGGATACACACCGGCCAGTGCGACACCAGTAAGAAATCGTAACAGAACGGCTGGGAGGAACGACGACACGACAAGAGCAATAACTGCTGTCGCTCCTGCACCAATAGCAGCCGAGACAGCAAAGAGGTACCGCGGCGGAATCGTATCCGCGAGGGTGAGCGTCGCTGAAAGCACGGCGCCGACGACGAATCCGAGTTGCACCGCGTTCGTCAACCATGCTGTTTCAGCGCTCGAAAGGTTCCAGAGCGCTGCGAGTTCCGGCCCGACCGCGGAGACGCTGAACCATAGCGTCATTGCTAACAGTTCGGCAAGAGAAAGAACGAAGAGGACACGGTATCGACTCGTGTTCGTCTGTTCTTGCTTCATCCCTGGTACTGCATTCTCATTTGTTGTGAGTGACTTGGTATCTATTACGCTGATTCACATATGAATGTGGGGGCCTTGTTGAGATCCTCCATCGCTGACAGTCGAAAAGAGACGCTCTCCCTGACGATCATGAGCAACGTGAGTGACAGTAGCCGCGAGAGGAAATCACCAGACGTGAAGAGGGTTTCAACAGAGCGAACAGTTCACAAGAGAGTATTTTGCGCTGGACATCTGGAGAATCAGCTGATGGAGTAAGCGTGTGACGCAACCACCGTATTCAGACATCGACCAACGCACGAGTCAGATATGAGTATATTCCTGTTCTGGGTGCCGTCGCTGATTGCAGTCGTGATTTTGTTGCACTGAGTGCGTTCTTTTCCAGTAGTGAGTCAGCGATTTTTTCGCTCCCGAATGAATGGCTCTGGTGAGTCGCTGTAAGGCGGCAATCGCTGTAATGCGGCAAGATAGGCCGTCACATCAAAGCAAGTGAAGCGGAAAATCGGCGATGCTTGATGTCGAAAATCTCCTACTTCACGAGCAAAGCGGTATGGTTAGCTAAAAATGCTGTTGGTGGCCGAGGCTTCGCCGACTACGCCGTCGTTTCGCCTGTCGGGGCAGCAGCACTCGCCACACCTTCATCTGTAATCTGAACACTACCACCCGGGGAGGCCGAACCGTTTTGCCGGTGGCCGTCGCAGTCCTTATCGACCGACCCACCCATGCACACCACCGAACACCTGTCGAGCGAGGCGATCGAGGTCCGATGCGGTGGGGAGCCTGTCCTTTGGGAGGACGTCCTGCCGCACGTCTCGATCGCCGACCGCGTCGGCGTTGTGATGGCCGACCCCGCCGACGGGGTCGGCGCAGCGAACTTCCTCCTCGCGTGCGTCACGGCCTTCTACGATCGGCTTCGCGAGCAGCGGGACGAGTTCTTCGAGTACCCGGACTACTACACGTTCCAGGCGTCCCCCGACCCCCTCGACTACCTAGAGTTCGACGTCTGGCCCGACCACAAGAACGTCTCGGTCCCCCGCGACCCGACAGGCGTCCTCCGCGCGGTGAACGACCGCGCGGTCACCGTCCTTTTGGTCCCCGGCGATCCGGCGGGGAGCCCGGACGTCGAGGACGTCGCGCTCGCCAGCGCCCAGCGACGGATCGACGCCTGCTACCGCTACGCGCCCGACGGCGACCTCGACGACGCGAACGTCTCGATTGCGATCCCCCGGGAAACGGTCGCGGACTGGTACCACGAGACACTCGACATGGTCGAGGACGGGTCGGCCTCGTTCGCCCTCCCCGGGCCCGACGAGCAGTTCGTGACCCAGGGGTTCACTGCGATCGACCTCGACGAGGCACTGACCCGCCTCCCGGGGGCCGGAGGGACGTAACCGGGCCGGCGTATCGCGCTACGGCCCGCCGACTCTGCCGACTCTGCCGACGCCGCCTACCATCCAGACTGAGTTGGACTGCCAACCGAGCATCCACGGACGTTTACCTCATCGCCGAGCAGTTGTGTAGACCTGGCCACGGATCTCACCAAACGGGTGCAAAAAATCGCGGAAGCGCGAAGCATCCCCGAGTCGGAGATCCTCGAACAGGCGCTGGAACGCGGTGTCGAAAATCTCTGGATAGACCTCATACTCTCGCGGTACGTAAATGACGAAATCGGTCGAGCAACGTCAATTGAACTCGTTGGATGCGACCGCCTCAAGCGTGCAGAACGTGCACTGCAGGCAGTCGAAGACGATGTTCGGTGGGGCCTGAGTGCGTGATTGTTATGGTCGCTGATACAGGCCCACTAATCACCTCGGTGAAATTGAGGCGTTTCAGTTACTCTCGGTAGTCGATGGACTGCTCATTCCACAGACGGTGTACGAGCAACTCGAAACAGGTATGGTTCCGCCAGTGCTCGCTCACATCGAGTACGAACTCGTCGGGGCAGAGGAAACTGAACTCGCTGTTGAGTTAGACCCCGGGGAGACTGCTATCCTTGCGGTCGCATCTGAGCGCTCANCTGTCCTTTTGACTGACGGCCTTGCAGCCAGAGACGCGCTGAGGATCTCACTGTCGTGGTGTATGGCTCAATCGGCGTCAGTGTTCTCGCATACACTTGTGGGAACTACACCAAATCGAAAGCGGAGTCTTGAAACGCAAGATAGCGACGATGGATTGAACATAGTTCCGTACGTATATACATGTTACCACGCGTCATCTATCGGAGGCGCGGCAGGGAAATCATCATATGAGTCCAGAACCGGTCTCCCTGGACCTGGACCGCAGGTCGTTCCTGAAAGCCAGCGCGCTCGCAGGCGCGCTACCCCTTCGGGGCGGCGCCGCCGGACAAGTGCTCGCGGCAGGCCACGAGGAGGTAGACGAAACTGACGTAGAGAGCGAACTAACCAAGACCATCTGTAACTACTGTGTGGTCGGCTGTGGCTTCAACGGCGAGCGCAAGGGAAATACGTTCGTCGGGGGAAGCGTGGAACGAGAACCCGATTAACAATGGGGCGCTCTATTCTCTAGGCGGCACAGTTGTTCGGCCCCAGTTCGAGTTCCGTCGCCTCGCTCTCGTCGTCGACGGTCTCTTTGCCGGTGTTGATGGCGATAACTGTCTCGTAGTTCGGTGGCTTCTCCGGGGCATCCTCGGTCAATCGCTCGATGAACGCGTTGCGGTCGAGCCCGAGGAAATCGAGTTCATCGCGGAGATCCCCGAGCCGGGCCGCGAGCAACTCGCCGGGCGAGCCGTTCTCATAACGCCCGTCGCTCGTGACGGTGAGGTGACCCGGCAGGATTGTCGTATCGTCTGGGAGATTGAGAATCGTCTCGTGGATCGAGTCGTACAACAGTTCCGCTCCATACGAGGCGTCGTCCTCGCCAAACTGGAGTTCCGTCCGCCCGACGGAGTCGACAAACAGCGTATCGCCCGTTAACAGGAATGTACCGTCGACGAGGTAGTTCATCATCTCTGAGGTGTGTCCAGGCGTGTGGAGCGCCTCGATCTCGACGTCGCCGATTTCGATGACCTCCCCATCTGATAGCGGTTCGTATTCGTACTCGACACCGCGCTCGCTGGCTGTGTCGCCAAGGTGGTAGGGCACGCCGACCTCGTCGGCGAGTGCTGGACTGCCTGAGATGTGGTCGGCGTGGACGTGCGTATCGAGTACGCGCGCTATGGAGAGTCCTGCGTCCTGGGCGGCGACTTTGAACCGGTCGGTCTGTCGAGTCCCGTCCACCACGACGGCCTCCCCCGCCCGCTTCGAGCCGACGACGTAGCCGAGACAGCCCTTCGCTCGGCGCTGGACCTGTCGGAGAACGAGGTCGTCGTTGGTTGTCTCGATCGGGACGGCCTCGTAGAGCTTGCTCCACTCCTCCATGCCGCCGGTGACGACCTCGACGTCGGCGTAACCGTGTTCTTCGAGTTCGAACGCGAACGGTGCCGACGTGAGGCCCTTGCCGCAGATGGCGACGACCGGTCGCCCCTCGACAAGACCAGTCATCTCGTTCAACTGGTTCTCGCTCAGGCCTTTCGTCGGGTCGTACGGAACGTTCTTCGCATCGAGAACGTGCCACGCCTCGAAGCTGTCTTCGGGGCGCGTGTCGATGAGTGTGAACTGTTCGTCAGTGTCGATCTTGTCCGCGAGTTGTGCTGCGGTGATGTTTTTGACCATTGTGTCTCGAGTTCGTGGTGTCGTGTCTGTCGTTGAGGTACGGGACTGCTGTCGGTCCGGGGCCGGAGTTATCGGTGATGGTTCCGTCCCTCATCGGGGAAGACGTTTCCACGAGGGATCATCGACGTCTCACAGTACGACTCGCCGCTGTCGTAGTCGACGCCCGGTTGGATGAACGGGTACGGGCCGTCGGCCGGCGTGTTCTGTGCGTCACCGCCGTCGTCGGCCGTCTCGACCAGCCCCATCACTTCGTAGTCAACCGGCGAGTGCTCGTCAAGGAAGTCGACGATGACGTCGACAGGGATGGTTCCGTCGTCGATTTCCACGTCCTGGAACGGGAAGCCGCAGTTGCCGAGGTCACGCTCGGGAGCGCCGGACTGGCGGAACGTCGCCACCGAGTAGGTCTCCTCCGGGTCGATGGGATCGCCGTCGATTCGCATTCCTACGAGCCGACGGCCCCGTTTCGCGGTCGGGTCGAGGGTCACCTCGACGTTCGAGGAGTAGCTTCGAACCCGACCGTCCTCTTGGTCGTAGGGATACGGTGAGAAGTTGTCCACGAGGAACTCCTCCATCTGGTTCGTGAGCTGCTGGCCGTATGCAACCCCGCGGGCGACGGGTGTCGTCATCGGGAAGAACGTGTACAGCTGTTCAAGCGTGATCTCGCCACGCGGGATGGCCGTGCCGTAGCGAAACCCGTGAGAAACGGCGAGGTCGGCGTCGAAATGCACGCGGAGCGCGTCGTTGAACAGCGTGTTCCACGCACTCTCGAGGAACGCCTGTCGGTAGAGTGGCTGTTTCGTCTCCCCGACAACTGTGTCGAGGGGCCGATCAAGCGACCCCGCTCCGCGCTCGAATATCGGGTCAGACTCGAAAAACGGCTCGCGTATCGATTCGATCGTCTTCGTCGCTGCCGGGTCCGGGTCCGGCGTGTGCTCGCCGTCCTCGGTCAGACAGTAGAGGTGGTGACGGAACTGGACCTCGCCGTCCTGAACCCGGAGATCGACGCGGCCGAGCGCCTCGCCCATCCCGGATTCGACGACGACCGTCTCGGTCTCCTCGACGACGATCGGATCGTAAGTGTATTCGTGTGTATGGGCGCTGAACATCACGTCCACGCACGTACAGTCTTTCGCGGCCTGTACCATCCACGGCAACCCGATCTCCGTGACGGCGACGACCACGTCCGCGCCGTCCTCACGAGCGGCCTGCACGGATTCTTCGAGGAGCGCTGGATGCTTACCGAACCGGTACTTTTCATCGTGAAACGCCGGTGCCATCCGATCGACGTACGGGTTTGTCATGCCGACGACACCGACGGCAAGCCCGCCGACATCTTCGACCGTGTAGGCGTCGTACAGTCGCTCGTTGGTCTCCCAGTCGTAGAGGTTGTTCGCGAGAATCGGGGCGTCGAGGTCGTCCATCAACGCGACGAAGTTCCCGTCCTCGACGGCCTCGTTCGAGTAGTCCCAGTTGCCGGGGACGTAGACGTCGGGTTCGATGTGCTCGTTGATCGGGTCGAGCATCGCTCGCCCGTCTGTGTACGTCGTCTCGGCAGAACCGTGGAACGTATCGCCGCTCATCAGCGTACAGATGTCGTGCTCGTCCCGGAGGTCGGTGAGTTTCGCCGCGAGGAGCGGGATTCCGCCGCCTCTCTCGACCACCCGGTCGTCGTCCCCGAAGTCGAACGCCGGGCCGGACGTTGAGTTGTCGTAGTAGATCTGATAGCGCGGAAGCAACTGTCCGTGGAGATCGCTCACGTGTGCAAACACGAGGTCGGGAGTATCCGTCCTGTCACGGGTCTCGACAGGGTCTCCAGCGAGCGACCGCCACTGCCCGAGAAGTGAATCCTGGCTCATGCTGAGACAGGTTGAACTTGGGCAGCTAGCTACTCATAGATTGTGGGTGGTATTCGAAAGATTAAGCAATACTACTGTGCGACCCTATGTGGACAGATCGGAGAATAGAGCGATGCAATCAACTCGTGGAGACGTATGAATTGAAGGTCACAGTTGAGAACCTCTATTTTCTTAAATTTAATATAGATATTCGAGTATTCGAATCAGTAGCCGATATACGGGTTGGTTATGTAGTGAAGTGCCCCGGGGTCAAGCCCCGTGGCATTCGCCTCGTACCGTTGTAAATACTGAACCGACGGGTCTGACGATTCAGTCTGCGGTGTTGTACCGATGACGAGCAACTGGTTCACGACCGGACTCTCTGCCGTCGTCATCTTATAGACCTATTCACGCGTGTTTTTTCGATCATGGAGCAAAGCTGTGTTTCGTCCTGCATTCCGACAAGTCGTTCGGCCGGTAGTCCGTCGGCGAACAGGACGAACGTCGGGACGCCTCGGACGCCGTAGTCGGCGGCGAGTTGCTGGTTTGCGTCGATATCGATTTTCGACACAGTTGCGTCGGTCTGAGCAGCAATCGTTTCGACAACCGGTTTCAGCATCTGACACGGCCCTCACCAGTCGGCGTAGAAGTCGACCAGCACAATGTCGTGCTCGGTGGCAGTCTCAGTCAATTCAGCGTTTCCGTGTACCGGGATCGGTTCGGACAGGCTCGGTAATTCCGACTCGGCGGACCCTCCCGTTTCGGCCCTGTTACGAAGCTCCCTAGTTTCTGTCACAGTACTACTGTGGCACAGAACTAACATCGAAGAGTTCTGTTCAAAAATATTGATATTTTGATAGTATGCTCGAAGAAACTTTGTACTGGAGCCCCAATACAATACGCTAATGGTACTTCCTATCGACCCAAGCCAGATCGACCCGAGCGACATCGGCGAAGAACAAGCGGCTCTCGATATGGGCCACGAGGAAGCGATCGAACACGTCCGCGACGTGTTCACCGACGCTGGATTCGGCGTCCCCGTCGAATTCTCACCCTCCGAGATGCTCAACGAGAAGGTCGACGCAGGTCGTGACCCCTACTACGTGCTGGGTGCGTGCAACCCCGAGGTCGCCGACCGCGCCCTCAACGCGACCGATAACAAACTCGGTGCTCTGATGGCCTGCAACGTCGTCATCTGGGAAGAAGACCCGGGTCGACAGCGCGTCTATCACGTCTCTATCATGCGTATTGCCCGCCTCATCGGGATGGCGCCCGACAACGAGGAAATGGCGGACATCGTCGCCGACACTGGCGAGCTCGTCGATGAGGCCTTCCAGAACCTCTAACATGGGCAATCACACGTTCGACGCCGACCGCGCCGACAAACTCGAAGATGCCCAGCAACGGTACCGATTCCTCTCGGCAGAAGAACTCCTCTGAGCGCTGTCGCCCAACAATGACAAGACGNTAGCGGACCTCAAGAGTGGAACCGGGTTCTATACCGACGACATCGCACCGCCCGTCGACGAGGGATTTTCCACCAGTAAACTACCCCGCCCTACTCGCTCCCTCGCGCCTTGCGGCGGTCGGTCACTCCTTGAGGGCGGGGCTTTACCGAACCGACATTGTGCCCCGCGCCCCCGTGCATGGGCGCGGCCCGGCTTCCTCTTACCGTCCACCGGTCGGGCGGGGGCTTTCAGGCCCGCCTTCGACCCGTCCGGTGGATTGTCCCGCCGATTTAATTCCCGGTGTTCTCGCGCTCTACCCCAACAGTGGGGACGGGAGTCGAACCCGTTCGCGGTCGTCGTTCCCGAGTATCGGGTGCGTTGGAATCGCACCACAGGAGCCAGTTTACTGGTGGCTCCTCCCAACCCCGACGTGTGCGAGGCCGGCAGTACCACAGGGGACGTTCCGGATGGGCTTAAGGTGTGCGCAACGCGCTTCCTCTCCGCCCTACTCGCTTCGCTCGTTGAGGACGGAGGCTCCGCGCTACCGGATGCTGAAGCCGCAAACGCGCTCCAACAGATGGATTCGTAATCGAGTTCGAGGCGGTGCGACCGGAACCATTCCTGCTGATTGGACGTACCGAATATGTTCTTCCCGGCCGACCACCAGACCGTCCCACGGGTCATCGTCGACGTGATGGCTGCACTCGGTGCCTGGCAGGTCTAGACCGGTAACGCGGCCGCGTGTAGATCCTATGGCCATCGCGAGCGCCGCGAGGTCCATACCTCTGGCCGGAAACGGCCGATTAGGCGGCTACGTCGTAGCCGGCCTGCTCGGTGGTGGCGTGGAGGTCGTCGTCGGTCACGGTCTCTTCGACACGATTTCGACGGTGTTGCCCTCGTGGTCAGCGTCGGCGCGGGTCACGCCGTCAATGGTTTTGAAGGCGTTTTCGACGATCTGTTCGCAGCCGTTGCACGACATCCCGGTAACGGAGATCGTCGTTCGCTGCATGCGTGGAGATATAGGCTCAAACGAGATGACATTGAGCCTGTCCAATCAAACATTTTCGAGTCCAATATTACGGCCTTAGAATCGGTTATATCGTTCAGTAGCCCTGTATACCGGCAAGAAGCACATTTTTGCACAGACTCATCGACTCGCGTGAAAATCGGATCTTCGTGGGGGGATCGGAGGGTACCTACGCATTTTTCTGGCAGGCCAGCTACGAATTCCCGCCGGAGCTACTGGAGTTGCTGGAGTTGCTGGCCCCCGCTTGGGTCATCTTCCTTCCGCCCGTGGTCTTTCTCGAATCCAGCGACGTTCGCTTCGAGGCGGTTGGCAAGTCAGGTGACATCAGCAGCTTCCACAATCGGCTCTCGCAGTTGGGGACGCTCAGTATCGAGCGGATCCAGGAGTTCGACCGCGGCGGCTCGCCATCGCGACTGCTTGCGGAGCACGACGGGTGAACTCCTGCAGAAGGCGGAGGCTGCGGTCATCGACGGCTTACTCGGTCGCGGACGCACGACCCGGCCCGCTGCCACAAGCGGATGACTTTTGCCCGCTGCCCCGCGTGATACTCGGGATAGCGTCGAAACCACTCACCCGGACAGATGGGTTCCGGTCCAGGTGGTGGTTCAGTGCGCGCCCCCAGACGAAGACCCCGGAACGTCCACCCAGAATGATTGAAGAGTGCCTCGCCGTCGAGTTCGACGTGACCGGCGATGACTGCCCGCTCGCCGCCGCCACCGAACTGACGGACACGGAAATCGAATGCGAACCGCCCCAACTGCGCAGCGACGGCAATGTGCTCCTCCGCTTTACTGCCCCGCCCGACGACGACCTTGCGGCCGCGCTCGACGACGACGACCGCATCCGGTACCTCCATCGTTCGCGCGGGGGCGAACGCGACATCTACCGCTGCCTCTCGAAATCCCCCTGTGTGGTCCACCGCCTCACCGACGCCGGGTTCATGGCCGAGACGCTGACCTACCGGGACGGCGAGGAGCGCCACACCGGCGCCGTGGTGGGTAACGACGTGTTGCAGGGCGTGATGAGCGCCGCCGGCGATGCCGTCGGTGTCCGTCTCCGTCGGGTCTACCCGGTGGGTCCGGAATCGCCAGCCGCAGAGGGGCGTTGGGGCCTCACATCAGCACAGGCCGAGGCGCTCCAGGTGGCCTTCAGAATGGGCTACTTTGCGGTTCCGAAGGCGGCGACAGCCGCAGAAGTCGCCGCTGAGGTCGGCATTAGCAAGTCGGCGTTCCTCGAACGGCTGCGTCGTGGGCAGGCCGCGCTGTTCGAACAACTGTTCAACTGAGTGCCAGTCCGAGAATCCCGATTTTTGAGTAGCGACTGGCTGGACACGATTGGATCGTGGCCGCAAAAAACCGCCGTGGACACGCGTCGACGCCACGACGTCATGATCGACATCGATTCAGTGACGCGCTTAGCCGAGCAGGTAGCGTAGCCAGGGGTAGCGCTCGATGAGCGGTTCGTCGCCGATCTTGTAGGCCTCGATACGTGGGTCCAGACCCAGGACGCGCCCCGCACCGAACGCGGCCACCGAGAGGAACACCAGCATGTACGCGAAGTCACCGTTGATGTAGCCGTGTGCGACGTCCCAGTTCCCGAAGTAAAACAGGAGCATCATGAACGCGCCCCAGAAGGCCGCGAGCCGGGTGAAGGCGCCCACGAGCAGGGCCAGCCCGATGAGAGCCTCGCCCCACGGCACGGCGACGTTCACGAAGTCAAGGAACAACTGCGAGGAGCCCATCGTTGTGAACAGGCCTGCCAGGGGACTACCGTTTGCCTGCGGGGCGTTCTGGAGATAGCCTGCTGCACTGAAACTGCCCGAGAGGACTTTGTCGACGCCACTCTGGAGAAACGCGATTCCCATCATCAGCCGGAGCGCCAGAATAAACCAGACACTCAGGGTGTGGAGCTGCCCCTCGACAGTGAACCCTGCGACGGTACTTCGAAGCCGAATTTCTTGTGAGTTCATCAGGAGCAGTTTGGCAGCCAACCAGCATAAGTGGAGATGACGGTTCCCGGATGGTGGGGACCACTGGAGGGACGGCTACGCGCGAACGGCCTCCCGCCGCTCGGGAATCAGGTCGAAAGTGCCGTTCGTGTCCCCGAGAAGGAACAGCGCGTAGTAGCGGAGGAACGTCTGGACCGGCACGGCCGCGAACAGCGAAAGAACGACGAAAATCGCCACGAACAGCGCGACGGCGAGCCCGATGAGCGCCCAGCCCACGACCGCCTGTGAGGAGAGCAGCGTGTAGCCCAGGAACCCGAGAACACTGAACGGGATGGCGAGAATCACTGCCACAATAGCCAGCGAAATTCCGACCAGGATACCCACCGCAATCTGGAGGACGAGTCGCATGATGACGTACGCGGCGTACTCTTTCCACTGGCTCGTCAGCGTCGGCCAGAGCCGCCGCCACGCCGCGAGCACGCCACCGCCCTCGAGAATCATGATTGGGACGACGAACTCCGTGGTGAAGCCCTGAACGAGTCCAACGACCAGCGCCACGACGATGAGGCCGAACACCGCGACCCCCAGCATGCCGACCGAGAACCGCGCGTTTCCGAACAGGAACGGCGCGAACGCCGCGGCCAACAGCGCGACGGTAACCGCGAGGAAGCCGAGGCCGACGACGAACCGGAAGCCGAATAGCCGGAGCCCCTGCCCCCAGTGGTCGCCCCAGTACTCCCTGATGGCGACCCGCTCCTCACTGAGTGATTTGACGAAGACGAACTCGAACACGGCAGCCACGACCCCGAACAGGAGGCCCACTGCCAGGATTCCCACGATAATCGCCGCGATAATCGCCAGTTCTGGCGCACCAATCGACGGAACGGCCGTTGGGACGTTTGGGACACCTCCCGCGTCCGGGGTCCAGCCGCCAGTGTTGCCCGTAAACTGAGCGGGGTTACTGCCGCCGCCTCCGCTGCCCCCGATGAAGAAGACCAGGAAGGCGAGTTTCGCCCANCGCCTGAGGTCGAACGGGAGGAGGAACGCCCGCGTCGAATCGAGGGCGTCCTGGACGGCGTCGAATGCGTAGAGGGACATGGTCGGACATCTTCGTGAGACCGCATAGTCTTTTCGCTGGTGTGATAGGTTCGGCGAGGTGGAAGGACTGGACCCGGCCGCACTCANTCCTGCCGCTTGATCATGAATTTCATGTCGCCCTCGAACACCACATCGTCCTCCTGATTGGTCATCGTCGTGTCAATGACGACGATGCCGGCGTCCTCCCGGGAGGAGAGCTCCTTGGTTTTGGTTACTTCCATCGCAAGCGAGATGCTGTCGTCCATCGCGACGGGTGCAGGGATATCCATGTAGTTCATGCCGAGGAAGGCGAGCACGGTGCGCTCGAGGAAGCCACAGCGGTAGNCGAAGCCGGTCGCGAGCGAGAACGTCATCGGGCCGTGGGCCACGCGCTCGCCGAAGTACTCCTCGTCGGCGTACTCCTTGTTGGAGTGCAGTTCAGTCCAGTCGCCAGTGAACATGGAGTGGAAGGTGAACTCCGACTCCGTGACGGTGCGGCCGACGCTCTGGAACTCCTCGCCGACCTCGAAATCCTCGAAGTAGTGCGGTTCGTAGCTGTACGGCATAGTCGGCGGTTCCGCGGGAGCGGTCTTAAATATGGGCGACCGCTCGCTGCCGCCGCAACAAGATTTACCTATCCGTGGTACCACCCTACACGCATGGTCGGCCCGAGTTTCGCATGTCGGCGCTGTGGCCAGACGGTGAGTACCCTCTCCTACCGGGCGGTCTGCCCGGACTGCGGTGGCGAACTCGACCGNGAGTACCGGNAGGAATGAGCGACCGGGGCGAGGTCAACCCGGAGCGCATCCACACCCTCGCGGTTCNCACTGACGACCTCCTCGACGCCCTCGAAGCCCGTGAGCGGACGGACCGGAACGTGGTTCTGCGTGTCCTGCCGCCATTCGCCGGCCGGATGCGCGCCCGGCTCCACATCGTCGGAGGCGACGAGGAAGACGGCGCTGTTCACTTTCACCCCGGGGTGTTCGTGGCGCCGATTCCGACCTATCCACTCGTCGACGACACTGCTGATGAGCTTCGGGCTGCGGAGTCNTACGACATNGAGAGTCACCGCGCGGCTCATGAGCGTGCAGTCGAGCGGTGGCGCGAAACAGTTCGGGCGCGGCTCCGAGAGGAGGTCAACCTCCACGACGCACAGCGCCGCGAGCCGTCGACGACGCTCCGTGTCGGCTATCTCGGCTAACCCAANAATTCGAGGTTCGCNNGCNGTTAGCGGCGTTGGAGGTTCTTCGCTCGTGGCCCCTTGTCGGCCTGTTCGATATCGAACTCTACTTCCTCGCCTTCTTCGAGATCGGGACCGCCGACGTCCTCCATGTGGAAGAACACGTCGTCGTCTGCGTCCTCGCTCTCGATGAAGCCGTACCCGCCCGTATCATTGAAGAATGCAACCTTGCCTGTCGCCATTCGCTATCGCCGATTTGGGATTGGGGAGTATCCCTCAAAAAATTGTGGGTTGGTACCGTACCACAGGTACCGGACTGAGTTCACCGGGCTATTTGCCGAACCGGGCCGCAGTGTTGGCCATGCAAGATGCGTATCTCGTCGGCGCCGGCCAGTCCGCATTCGGGTCGTTCCCCGACGAGAGCTACCGGTCGCTGTTCCGAACCGCCTACGAGCGCGCCGTCGACGCAGCCGGCGGCCTCGGAGACACCGACATCGACGAAGCCTACATCGGCACGCTCGGTGTCGGCGGTCGCCAACTCGGGCTCTCAGGCCCCGCAGTCACCGAACACCTCGGACTCCACGGCGTCCCCTGTACCCGCGTCGAGAACGCCTGTGCAGCCTCAGGGTACGCGCTCCGGCAAGCCATGATGGCCGTCCGCTCGGGGATGGCCGACCTCGTGCTCGCCGGCGGCGTCGAGGTGATGACCGACACCTCTTCGGAGGCGACCAAGTGGTGGCTCGGCGTCTCCGGCGAGACGGAGTGGGAGCGGATGGCTGGCACCACCTTCGCCGGCGTCTATGCCCAGATGGCCGACGCCTACCTCCGAGAACACGACACAGACCCCGACGCACTCTCCCGTGTGGCCGTCAAGAACCACGCGAACGGCGCAAAGAACGAGAAAGCCCAACTGGGGTTCACCTGCTCGCTCGAGGATGCGAAGAACGCCCCCGTCGTCGCCGACCCACTGACGCTCTATCACTGCTGTCCGACCACGGACGGCGCCGCAGCCGTCTTGGTCGCGAGTGAGGAGGTCGCCAAACAGTTTGACGAGCAGGTGCGGGTCGCCGGCGTCGGTGCGGCTTCTGATCGGGTAGGCTTGTTCCAGCGCGACAGCTACACCAGTGTGCCAGCGTCGTCGATGGCTGCCGACCGAGCGTACGACGAAGCGAATCTCGATCCCGAGGACGTCCGCGACAGCCTCGATTTCGCCGAANTCCACGACTGNTTCGCCATCGCTGAGCTCATGGCCTACGAGGANCTGGGCTTCTGCGCTCCAGGTGAGGCGGGAGCCCTGCTCGAAGCAGGGAGTACGGATATCGACGGCGACCTCCCGGTGAACACCTCGGGGGGACTGAAGTCGAAAGGCCACCCCATCGGCGCCACCGGCGCTGGACAGGCTGTTGAGGCGTTCGAGCAACTCACCGGCCGCGCGGGCGACCGGCAGGTAGAGGGCGCTAGCCGGGGACTCACCCACAACGTCGGCGGCAGCGGCGGCGCGGCGGTGGTCCACGTCTTCGAGAACGAGGACGCAGGAGCAACCGACGCCGCCAGTGGAGGTGGCTCAGCATGACCGGACCCAGCATCACTGGAGCAGGAATCTACACGCCGCGCTACCGTATCGATGCCGCTACTATCGCCGACGCGTTGGGACGGTTTCAGGCAGCAGGGATNTCGGAGAAGCGCGTCGCTGCCGCGGACGAGGACGCGCTGACCATGGGCACTGCGGCGGCCCGGCGGGCGCTCGAAGCTGCCGAGGTCGAGCCGGGTGCGGTTGAAACGCTGGCGTTCGCCAGCACNACACCACCACTTGCGGAGGAGGAGTTGACACCCAAACTCGCTGCCTTTCTGGGCATTGACGCCACAGTCCACCGGTCTTTCGGCGCCGCGACACGCGCCGGGACACAAGCCATCGCGACTGCCGCGGATACCGAATCCTTCCCCGCACTTGTCGTCACGAGTGACAATCCACAGGGCGAGCCAAACAGCGCCGTGGAGCACGCTGCGGGTGCTGGTGCAGTTGCGTTCGTCATCGAAGGCACACCCTCTGGCGCGACCCTCGTCGACCGGGCGGAGTACGCTGCCGACTATCCCGGAACTCGGTTCCGGGAGCAGGGAGATACTGCTGTGCATGGGCTGGGTATCACGAGCTACGACAGGCAGGCGTTCCGCGAGTGCGTAAGGGGGGCGGTCTCCCAACTCGAGATAGCATCCGAGCCAACGGCACTCGCGCTCCAGGCACCCGACGGAAAGCTCCCCGCTCGCACGGCGCGAGCGCTCGATATGGGTTCGGAACTGATCACCGTCGCCAGCGACTGCGGTGACCTCGGCGCCGCCTCAGCACCGGCCGCTCTCGCTCGGGCCTTCGAGAACGAATCCGGCACGACCCTCACCGTCGGCTTCGGCTCCGGTGCGGGTGCAGACGCGCTGCTGTTCGATGGCGCCGCACCGGTCGTTTCGAACGCGGACCGGGAAACAAAACCCCTTGACTACCCGCAGTATCTCAGACTCCGCGGTGAACTGGACAGCACACCGCCCGCAGGTGGAGGGGCACAGGTGTCTGTCCCCTCGTGGCGTCGCCAACGCGAGGCTCGGTATCGCTTGGTTGCGGGCCGGTGTCCGAACTGCAGCGCAATCGCGTTCCCCGCTGAAGGCGCCTGTCCGGACTGTCTCGAACTGGTCACCTACGACGACGTTCGGCTCTCTCACATGGGGACTGTGGAAACCGTAACCGGCGTCTCGCCCGGCGGTGCGCCACCGGAGTTCGCCGCGCAAGCCGAGCGCGGCGGCGATTTCGGGGTCGCCATCGTTTCCTTCCCGGCGCGAGAAGGCGATGGCGATGCAAGTGCCCCCGTCCAAGTAACTGATGCCGACCCCGGAAGCGTGGATTCGGGCGACGCCGTCAAGGTGTCCGTTCGCCGCATCTACACACAGGAGGGCGTTACGCGGTACGGTCGGAAGGTCAAACCCGCCAAGTAAGCCCGGAGTTCAAGGGCGAAAGCGCGGCCACCCTCCCCATGACCTGACCGTTGCCGTGCGACGGACTGGGCTGGAGCGCGATGCACGTCGCACGTTCTGGTCGCGTTGGGAGGGCCGCGACCATGGTGTCGCCTGTTCGCCATTTGCGGAGCCACAGCCAAACGCTTACCTTCCGCGCCGCCGCGCCCTCGGCCATGAAGCTCTGTGTCATCGGCGCCGGGACAATGGGCCACGGCATCGCGCAGGTGGGCGCGACCGCGGGCTACGACGTCTCGCTACGGGATGTGGACGAGGGGGTACTCACGGACGCGATGGACAGCATCGAGGAGAATCTCGGTGGAGCCATCGCCCGCGACAAACTCAGCGAGTCCGAAGCAGCGGACGCGATGGACCATATCGAGTCGACAACGAACCTCGGAGAGGCGGTCGAAGGCGCCGACCTGGTCATCGAGGCCGTGCCCGAGAACGAGGACCTGAAAAAGGACGTACTGAGTGAGGCCGAAGAACTGGCGGCCGAGGGAACAGTTCTCGCCACAAATACCTCTTCGCTCCCGGTGACCAGCATCGCGAGCGCGCTCGGCGACCCATCGAAGCTCGTCGGGCTCCATTTTTTCAACCCAGTCCACATCATGGCGCTGGTCGAGGTCGTCCTCGCCGAGCAAACGAGCGAGGAGACGGCGACGTTCGCTGCGGAGTTCGTCGAAGCGCTCGACAAAACGGCCGTCGTCGTCGAAGACGCGCCTGGGTTCGCCACGTCCCGACTCGGTGCTGCACAGGGCGTCGAAGCCATCCGGATGGTCGAGGAGGGTGTGGCCGCCCCCGGCGCGATTGACGACGGGATGGAGTTAGGCTACCGGCATCCGATGGGGCCGCTCAAACTCACTGACGTGGTCGGACTGGACGTTCGCCTCGACATCCTTGAACACCTCCGGGAGGAACTCGGCGAGCGATTCCGACCGCCGGCCATCCTGCGCCGGAAGGTCCGGGCCGGCAAGCTCGGGAAGAAATCGGGCGAGGGGTTCTACGTCTGGGAGGACGGCGAGGCCCTCGCGGTCGCGGAGGAGTTCCGATGAGTTCGCCGAGCGTTGAATTTGCCGCCGGCTGCGAATTCGTGGACGCTGAAGTTGGTGAGCGCGCTGACGGAGTTGCCACCGTCAGTATCGACCGACCAGAAGCGCGTAACGCACTGAACACGCAGGTTCGGGAGGAGCTTATCGCCGTCTTCGATGCCATCGAGGACGACGAGGCAGTGAACGTGGTCGTCCTCACGGGCAGCGACAAGGCCAAGGCGTTCGTCGCCGGCGCTGACGTGGGCGAACTGCAGGAGCGCAGCGTCGTCGAACAGCGTGAGGCGAGCCAACAGCCGCGAGTCTACGAGACGGTTGCTGCGTGTCCCAAACCCGTCATCGGTCGGCTCAACGGGCACGCACTGGGCGGCGGCTGTGAAATCGCTCTGGCCTGTGACATCCGCATCGCTCGCGAGGACGCTAAACTGGGCCAACCCGAGATCAACCTCGGCCTCATCCCCGGCGGCGGCGGGACCCAGCGCCTCCCCCGACTCGTTGGAACCGGGCAGGCGATGAGGCTGATTCTCTCCGGGGAATTCATCGACGGAACGGAGGCCGCCGATATCGGACTCGTCGAGGAGGCTGTTCCCGGCGACGAACTCGACGAGCGGGTCAACGAGTTGGCCGGGAGCATCGCGAGTCACAGTCCACTCGCGCTCTCTCGAGCCAAAGAAGCTGTGAGCGCAGCCGCCGAACAGCCACTCTCCCGTGGGTTGGCCTACGAGTCCGAACTGTTTGTGGGGCTGTTCGCGAGCGAGGACAAACAGGAGGGTATCGACGCGTTCTTCGAGGACCGCGAGCCCGAGTGGACTGGAAAGTAGCCACCCAGCTAACGGAAGGGGTGGGCTGTTTTGGGTTTTCACCAACGCTGGACCTGGTAACCCCTATACGGAGTCATCCAACCCCCCGACGGAATCAGCCCTCGACTATCCGTTCGGCCACGAAGCTTATTCCGCGGACGGCACAAACCCAATCTGATGGAACTTTCACGTCGAGCGGTTGGAGCACTTACTGTGTCAGCTGTTGCTGGGCTCGCCGGCTGTAGTGGCAGCGGGGCGACGACGTTCGAGGCAGACGCCGCCGCGACAGCCACTGGCGATACCGGCTACGAGCGCGAGGACGAGCGCACGCCGACGATCACCCGCGAGTTCGCTGGACAAGAGGTCAAGGTCACCAACGTCATCACCGAGTACCAGAAAACAATGAGTATCCCGCTGCTGGGGGAGGCGAAACTGGGCGTGTTCACTGCGTTCACCAGCCCCCAGGTCAAGGTCGCCGGCCAGTCGTTCAACCCCATCGGCCAATGGAGCACCAAGAAGCTGGTCACGGAACTCCAGAGCCGCTACGACAGCATGAACGACGTGCAGAAGGAAGGCGAAGAGAGCCAGAAGGTTCTGGGGAGCACCCGCACTGTCTCGACGTTCTCGGCGACGATGACCGTCGACGGAAACGATGTGCCGATTATCCTCCTCGTCGCGAAGTTCAAGCACGAATCCGACATCGTGGTGCCGATGGGCATCTTCCCAGAGGAGCGCCGCGATAAGGAAGGCACCAACATCCGGACGCTCATGTCGAACATGAGTCACCCAGCGTAAGCCGAGCAACCCCGCGTCTCCGTATCCTCCCCGCGTTTTCCGAGATTTCTGCGGAGGCGCGACGAAGAATCATCCGCCGCCGTCGATCCCGCGACAAGCTTTATGCGGTGGCGGATTCCATCTCGAACCATGGTTGAAGCGTTCGTCCGCCTACTGTGCCCAGAGTGTAACAAGGAGTGGGAGTCGAACCCGAGTGATCTCCCTGCCTCCAAAGAAAACCTCAGCTGCCCTGATTGTCACGCGACACGCCGGCTTGCGCAGTTCATGCGGACCGACCGCGACCTCGAAGTCGTCCAGCAGTTCGAATAACCCGCAGCAACGTTCGCTCTGCCAGTACTGTCGACAGCGACGCCGCTCTCGGCCTACCGCAGCCGCGCCATGTGGTCGACCCGTTTCTGGACCAGTTCCGCGGTCCCGACGTCCTCCCGAACCCGCAAGCCATCGCCGGCCGCTGCCAATGCGTCCGCCGCAATCGCTTCGGCCGTCTCAATGTCGTCCGCGATGCCGACAACCGCAAACGCCCGAGACGTAGTCGTGTAGAGCCCATCGTCTCGGTCGTCGACCGAGGCGTAGAACAGGAGCGCCTCCCCGCCGTGTGTCTCCGCACCCGCCTCGACTGTTGATTCGTCGACCGTTATCTTGGCCCCCGCACTCGGGTCAGTCGGATAGCCGTCGGGAACCGCATACTTACAGACGGTTGCTTGGTTCCGGAACGTCGGGTTCGGCAGGGGCTCCCCACTCGCCGCGGCGTCGACGATGTCTGAAAACGGCGTCTCGAGCAGGGGGAGCACGTTCATCGCCTCCGGATCACCGAAGCGAGCGTTGAACTCAACGACTTTCAGCCCCTCAGCGGTCAGCATGAACTGACCGTAGAGCACGCCCGTGTACGTCGGGAGTGCGTCGACCGTCGCCTCCAGAATCTCGACGGCGTCGTCGTAGTCTGCCTCGTCCATGAACGGCAGCGTCGGCCCGGCGTCGGTGTAACTGCCCATCCCGCCGGTGTTCGGCCCCTCGTCACCCTCGTAGGCGCGCTTGTGGTCCTGAACGGCCGGAGTGGGGCGGACGACGCCGTCGTCGCCGGACTGCGTCCGGCTGCTTGGGGAGCTTCGCTCCCCTTTGGCGACGAACGCTTGCACGGTGAACTCCTCGCCGACGAGTCGCTCCTCGACCACCCACTCGTCGTGGTCATCCCCGCGGATGTAGTCGGCTGCCTCCTCGTGGGTGAGTTGGTCGCCCGTGACTCGGACCCCTTTCCCACCGGTGAGTCCCGTGGGTTTGACCGCCACGTCTTCTTCAATGGTTTCGACGTACTTCGCTGCCGCCTCGGCGCTGTCGAACGTCTCGAAGCCCGGCGTCCCCGGGATATCGTTCTCGGCCATGAACCGCCGCTGGAACGCTTTGTCCGTCTCGATACGGGCCGCCTCGGCTGTCGGGCCGAACGTGAACACGCCCGCATCGGTGAGCGCGTCCGCGACGCCAGCTTGCAGCGCAGATTCGGGGCCGACGACGGCGGCGTCAGCGTCGATGGCTGCCGCGTACTCGACGATTGCCTCCGTATCAGTTTCCTCGGCCGTCGTGGTGTCCGCAGCGAGCGCAGCGATACCGGGGTTACGGTTGCTCGCCAGACCGAAGACAGTGCAGTCGGGTGCCAGCGCGCGAACGATGGCGTGCTCCCGGCCACCGCCGCCGACGACGAGGACGTTCTCAGGCATGGCCGGAGGGAGTAGGCACGGAAGTGTAAACGTTGTCCCCTCTCCGACCGTCGAACAGCACGATTGTGAATAGCTCCGCGGAGTCGGCCAGCTTCATGTACCCTGGCGCGCAACTGCTGGCAATGACCGTGCTCGTCCCTGTCGACAGCTCAGACAACAGCTTCCGGGCGCTGGCGTTCGCCGCAGTGCTCGCTGAACGGCTGGAGACCGATCTCCACACCGTCCACATCGCCACCGATGAGAACGCCACGACGGCGGAGCTCCTCGAGCGTATCGAGGTCGCCCTCGAGGGAACGCCTTTCGAGGACGAACCCGAAGTCGTGACTGAGAAACGGGGGTTTCGGCCAGGGACAGAAATCGGAACGGAGATCCTCGAACTCGTCGAGAACCAGAAGTACGAACACATCGTTATGGGTCACCACGGCGGCGGCATCGTCGGTCGAGCCATCCTCGGCAGTGCGACCGACACCGTCATGGACGGCACCGACGTGCCGCTGACGGTCGTCCCCTGATCCGCCGGGACCACCGGCTACTTCCCCGTCCCACCCCTTCTCCCGTCAATGACGAGGGTCCGCCGATGAGCGACCGGAACCGACTCGACACCGAGCCCAGCCCCTACCTCCAGCAACACGCCGACAACCCGGTGAACTGGCAGCCCTGGGACGACGCGGCGCTCGCGGAAGCGAAAGAGCGCGAGGTGCCGATTTTCCTCTCAGTGGGCTACTCAGCGTGCCACTGGTGTCACGTGATGGCAGAGGAGTCCTTCGAGGACCCCGCAGTGGCCGAAACCATCAACGAGAACTTCGTCCCCGTGAAAGTCGACCGCGAGGAGCGACCCGACCTCGACCGCGTCTACCAGACCGTCTGTCAGTTGGTGACCGGTGGTGGCGGCTGGCCACTCTCGGCCTGGCTGACGCCCGAGGGCAAACCCTTCTACATCGGGACCTACTTCCCGCCCGAACCGCACCCCCAGCGCAACGCACCGGGATTTCAGGACCTCTGCCGACAGATTGCGGACTCCTGGAGCGACCCCGAACAGCGCCAGGAGATGGAGAACCGTGCCGAGCAGTGGACTGCAGCCGCACGTGACCGGCTGGAACCGGCGAGCACAGGCCGAAACACCGAGTCGGAAACAGCGACCGAGACGCTCTCGAGTACCGAACTCCTTGACGACGCTGCAGCCGCAGTAGTTCGCGGTGCGGACCGGACCAACGGCGGCTTCGGGAGCGGCGGCCCGAAGTTCCCCCATCCCGGCCGGGTCGAACTCCTCCTCCGCGTGGCCGCGCTCGGCGACGACGGTGAGCCGCTCTCTGTCGCCCGGAACGCCCTGAATGCGATGGGCAGCGGCGGGCTTTATGACCACCTCGGCGGCGGCTTCCACCGCTACTGCGTCGACGCGGAGTGGACGGTCCCCCACTTCGAGAAGATGGCCTACGACAACGGCACCATCCCGGCAGCGTTCCTCGCAGGCTACCGTGCGATGGGCCGGGAGCGCGACGCCGAGGTCGTCCGTGAGACGCTGGAGTTCGTCTCCCGGGAGCTCAGGCATCCCGACGGCGGCTTCTACAGCACACTCGACGCGCGGAGCGAAACGCCTGCGTCTCGGCTCGAAGACGATGAGGAACCCGAACGGGAGGAGGGGGCCTTCTACGTCTGGACGCCCGCGGAGATCCGGGCGGTGGTGGACGAGCCCGCGGCGACACTGTTCTGCCGGCGCTACGGCGTCATCAGCGGCGGGAACTTCGAGGGGGGCACAAGCGTGCTCAACGAGACCGTCCCGATAGCCGAATTGGTCGGCGCAGAGTTCGACGAGGGGACGGCTCCTGACAGCGAGGAGGCGGTCGAGGAACTGCTCCAGACCGCCACACAGGAACTCTTTGAGGCTCGGGGGGAGCGGCCACGCCCGCTGCGGGACGAGAAAGTACTCGCGGGCTGGAACGGCTTGCTCATCTCCACGTTCGCGGAGGCAGGACTCGTCCTCGACGACCAGTACACCGAGGACGCACAGGCGGCGCTCTCGTTCGTCCGGGAGCATCTCTGGGACGCAGACGCAAGGCGGCTCTCCCGGCGGTTCAAGGACGGTGACGTGGCTGTCTCAGGCTACCTCGAGGATTACGCCTTCCTCGGCCGCGGGGCGTTCGAAACCTACCAGGCCACGGGAAACGTGGAGCCACTCTCGTTCGCACTGGAGCTGGCTGAGGTCATCGCCGACGCGTTCTACGACGCCGACGACGGGACGCTCTACTTCACCGCCAACGACGCCGAGGAACTGGTTGCGCGGCCGCAGGAACTCACCGACCAGTCCACCCCCTCGAGTGTCGGGGCCGCGGTCTCGCTGCTCCTGGAACTCGATAGCTTCACCGACCGTGATCTCGGTGCTGTCGCGCGGGACACGCTCGCTACCCACCGAGACCGCATCGAAGCCAGTCCAGTCGAGCACGTCTCACTGGTGCTGGCTGCCGATGCTGCCGACCGCGGCCCGCTCGAACTCACCGTCGCCGCTGGGGAACTCCCCGAGGAGTGGCGCGAAACGTTGCGGTCGCGGTACCTGCCGGGTGCCGTACTCGCTCGCCGGCCGCCGACGAAGGCGGGCCTCAAGGAGTGGCTGGACGAACTCGGCCTCGAGGAGGCGCCGCCGATCTGGGCCAACCGCGAGGCCCGTGAGGGCGAGCCGACGGTGTACGCCTGTCGGTCGTTCACCTGCTCGCCGCCAGAGACGGATCTCGCTGCGGCGCTCAGGTGGGTCGACGAGAATCTCTGAATCGAGAGAAACCCGGACCGCCGTGAAAATTGGTGTTCGTGACTACGCGGACTGCTCGATTGCGTGGGCGAGGTACTGCGCGATGGGCTGGGCCTCGCTCTCCTCGAACCGTGCAATCTCGCCGTCGTCGGTCTCGACGATGACCGTCGGGATGAGGTCGACACCGTACTCCCCCATACTCTCACCCACCTTCTCACCGTTCTCGCGCTTGACAGCGTAGGTGTGCACCCGCTCGTCTGGGACGTCAGCCGCCGCGAGCGCAGCAGCGAACTGCGGGAGCTGGTTTCTGCAGTCGGGACACCAGTCACCGCCCCAGATTCGGAAGGTGAGGCCATCTCGGGCCAACGCTGTGACTGTCTCCTCGTAGGAAGCTGCGTCCCACGCGGGGTCGGGTTCCATCGTCGACAGAACACTCTGCGGTGTGGCTTCGGACATAGCTGATTTCGGAGATGGTCGGTGATAAGTCGTGCGACGGTTGGTTCGGCGGCGATGGCGCTACTCTGGGAGCAGGTAACCGAGGACGCCCGTCTCCGCACGCCGCGTTCGCTATCCCTTTAGGCCCGACTCCGGTAGGAGAAGCACATGGATTCGGACGTTATCGACGCCATCGGCTCACCGCTGGTCGAGGTGGCGTCACCTGGGGGTGCCACCGTCGCCGCGAAGTTGGAGTCCAAGAACCCCGGCGGCTCGGCGAAGGATCGGCCGGCGCTCTACATGATTCGCGCGGCCGAGGAGGCTGGTGAACTACAGGAAGGTGACGCAATCGTCGAACCGACCAGCGGCAACACCGGCATCGGCCTCTCGCTCATCGGTGCCGCACGGGGCTACGACGTGAGGATCGTCATTCCCGGGTCGAAATCTCCAGAGCGTCGCCGCGTGATGCGGGCGTATGGCGCTGATATCGAGGTCATCGACGGTGATATCCAGACCGCTCGCGACCGTGCCAACGAACTCGAGGCGACTGGCGAGTACGTCCAGATGCGGCAGTTCGAGAACGAAGCCAACCCACGAGCACACTACGAGACGACCGGGCCGGAAATCTTGGAGCAGGTGGGCGACCGCGACATCGACGCCTTCGTCGCCGGCGTCGGGACGGGCGGGACTATCACCGGAACAGCACGGAGCCTCCGTGAAGCACACCCCGAGGCGGCTGTCGTCGCGGTCGAACCGGCGGAGAACCCCATCCTCTCGACGGGTGAGAGCGGTCACGACGACTACCAGGGGATGGGGCCGGGGTTCGTCTCCCCAAATCTCGACATCGACCTCATCGACGGTGTCGAGACGGTATACTTGGAGAATGCTGAGGTGGAGTGTCGCTGTCTCGCCCGTGAAGAGGGGATTCTAGTGGGCCAATCCAGCGGCGCCGCGAATATCGCATCCCGCCGAGTCGCCGCCAGTCTGATCGAGGAAGGCATCGAGGACCCGCTTGTCGTGACGATATTCCCAGACGGCGGTGAGCGCTACATGTCCACAGGCTTGTTCGATGCGGAGGAGGTCGACGGCGAGTGCCAGTGGCGCTGTGAGAACAACGAGGAAGAGCTGGAGACGGCTAACTTAGGCCGCGCGGAACTCCGACTCGGTGACGCGGACGACCAGTAGCTCGTCGTACTCTTCACGCTCGGGAACCGCCGTCTCAGCCTCTGCACCTGCACCGCTCTCCCCAGTGACGTCCTCACGACGGGCGTGAATTGGGTCGACGAGGCGGTTCTCCTCGAGGCCGTAGAGTCTGAGATACTCCCCGGTCCCTTCCGGGGAGACGTCGCCATCACGGATCTCTGCGGCGAGTTCGCGGGAGAGCCACTCGGTTTCCGAGACGGAGTCCGTTTGGACCAGCGCGTCGCGGACGAACCGCACGACGTACCAGTTCAAGTCGTTCAACAGCGCGACGGCGGCGCCGATGGAGACGGTCGACAGCGCGAGCGTGTTCTCGTAGGGCTCCCGCAGGTCGTAGGTGGCAAGCGCCTCGCGAGCAGTCTCCCGGGAGAGGAGTTCGAAGCGTAGCTCCCCCCCGTCCTTACCGAGCAGACAGACCTGCGCCATTACCGAGAAATCTGGGGCGGGGCAAAAGGCGGTTGCGGTCCAGTCTCACTCGACAACGTACCGATTCTTGGCCAGGGCGGCTGCTTGCTCCAACAAATCGTCGGGTTCTGCGGCCACCACCTGTTCCACGGTCGCGTTCGTCTCAGGGTAGTCGGGGGCAACGCGCTCGCAGCCGACGTTCATCGTCGCGTCGACGAACGTGCCGATCTCGCGGGCCTGCTCGACGATTTCCGGCTTGTCACGCGTGAGGAGCGGGCGGTAGACCGGTCGCCCGGCAGCTGCGTCGGTGGTCCGCAGATTCGGCCCTGTCTGCGAGGATTTCTGCCCGACGGACTCACCAGTCGCCAGCGAGTGGGCCCCGATGTCGTCGGCGACTGCTTCGGCGGTCCGGAGCATCGCCCGCCTGAGAGAGAGCATCCGAGTCGCGTCTGTGGCTGCGACGAGCTCCTCGACGAGCGCTCCGGCTGGGACCACTCGCAGGCGCATGTCGACGTGTGGTGCCGAGCGGCCGACGACCCGTGCGGTTTCCTCGGCCCGGGCGAGGTGGTCAGCGCCGCCGTAGGCGCCGAGGTCGAGATACACCGGGAGCACCTCCAGCCCGCGCTTGCAGAGTTCCCACGCTGCCACGGGCGAGTCGAGTCCACCAGAGAAGAGGAGGACAGTTGTTCCCTGCGTCCCGACGGGCAGCCCGCCGGGGCCGTCGTACTCCCGTGCGGAGACGAACGCTTCCTCCTCCCGGATTTCCAGCCGGTAGGTCACGTCTGGGTCGTCGAGGTCCACGGGAGCACCCGTCGCATTCCCCACCGCAGTCCCGACCTCGCGTTCGATGTCTTGGCTGCTGAAGGGGTGTGCGTCGCTCGGCCCCGCCCTGGTCGCCCGTACGGCGAAGGGTGCTCCCTCCGGGTGTGCGGTGGCGAAGTCGACGGCGGCGGCCTCGATGGGGTCGCGTTCTGGCGGGACCGTGACCGCTGGGCGAGTAGAGACCACACCAAACGTGTCGGCGGCGGCGGTCGCAGCCGCGTCGGCGTCGAAGTCGCTCCCGTCGCTCGCCGCTCGCACGAGGATTCGGGACCAACGGCGCTCGACTCTCCCCGAAATGTCGCGGTCCTCAAGCACCGCCTCGACGTTGTCCGCGAGCCTGTCGAGCATCTGGCCGCGGACCTTCTCGCTTTTGACGCCGATCTCTCCGAAGCGGACGACGGCGACGTCCGACGGTAACGGCTGCACAGTTGAGCTACCGGGTCACCGGGCATGGGTGTTTCCATCCGATACCCCGGCGTTTCTCACGCATCGAGGACCGAGATGTAGGTCGATACGAGCCGGGATACCACCTTCCTAACTCGTGTCGATGGGGTCCTGAATCTCGCCGGTGATGGACTCGAGCAGGTCCGTCACGGTCACCATCCCGACGACCTGTCCGTCCTCGAACACCAGCGCGAGCTCCTGTTTCTCCACCTGAAACTGGTCGATGGCGTCGCTGACGCTGGCCTCCGGCGTGAGCGTCATCGGGTCGGCGGCAAACTCCTCGAAGTCCACGTTGCCCTCTGCGATCTCGTCGCGGTGGCGTGCCAGCACCGGGAAGTAGACGATCCCCTTGAACTCGGTGAGCGCCTCCCCAACCAGCGGGTAGCGCGTGTGGGGGTGTTCCTCCATTCGGCGGAAGTTCTCGGCGGTGCCGGCAGTCGTCGAGAGTGCGACGATCTCCTCGGCGTCGACCATCACCTCGCGGACGGAGCGCTCGCCGATCTGGAGGGCGTTCATCACCTCCTCCCGGCGCTCCTCAGAGAGGTCGCCCTGTGAGAGCACCGAGCCAAGGCGGTTGCGCAGCTCCGCGCGGGACTCGATGGCCTCCTCCTCGGTCTCCAGCCACGCGCCGGTCATCTCGATGCCAAACAGGTTGAGCGTCCCCTTCGCGACCCAATCGCCAAGCCGGATGAGCGGGAGGATGAGACGGTTGAACCAGTAGAGTGGTGTCGCGCCGTAGCGACAGACCAGCCGGGAGCGCTCGACGCCCAGATACGTCGGCGTCTGCTCGCCGTGGGTCAGGTGGACGAGGTTGATAATGAGGAAGGCGATGACGGCGCCGGCGCCGATCCCCGAGAGTGCGGTCCCGCCGAACAGCGGCTCGAAGATGGCCGCCAGCGCCGGCTCGGCGACGATGCCGACCGCGATACTCGAGGCGGTGATGCCGACCTGACAGGTGGTGAGGTAGAGCTCCAGGTCATTGGTCATCTCCCAGGCGCGCTCGAGCGCGACGCTGTGGCTCCCTTCGCCGACGAACTCCGCTTCGGTGAACTGTCGCGCCCGCGTTAGCGCGAACTCGATTGCGACGAAGAATCCGTTAGTCAGGATGAGCAACAGCCCAGCGAACAGTCGGAACGTGATCTCGATCGGGCCCATGCCCAGGGCTCTCTCGGGCCGACGGTAAATGCGCGACGGTATCGTGGACGGCTCGCCGCCCCCAGCGTCGTCGCCTCAGAATGTTGAGATTTCGCCCTCGATGGCCGAGCGAGTGACATCGGTGACGTTCGCCAGCTTCTCGTCGAGGATGGCGGTGACTTCGTCCTCGATATCCGCGACGGTGACGCTGTCGTCAGTGACGACCTGCGCGTCAGCGACGTGGGGTTCGTCGATTGGCCGGCCGATCTGGGAGAGCAGCCGGATCTGGAGGTCCCGAATCCCGTCGACCTCGTCAACGACGGAGTGGGCGATCTCCGTCGACAGGAGGTTGTAGATCTTCCCGATGTGGTTGACGGGGTTCTTGCCGGAGGTCGCCTCCATGCTCATTGGCCGATTCGGAGTGATGAGGCCGTTGGCGCGGTTCCCGCGGCCAACGGAGCCGTCGTCACCCTGCTCGGCGGAGGTGCCGGTGACGGTGAGGTAGACCGAGCCCTCTTCGTAGTTATCGGCGGTGTTCACCTCGACGTGTACATCCCGGTTCGTTCGGGCCTCCGCCAGCTCAGTAACATATTCGCGCACGTCTGCGACGGCCGTTTTGTACGCCTCGAGGTTCTCGATGTAGGCGTCGACCATCGCCGTCGCGACAGTGATGTCGATGCGGTCGCCCTCTCGCTTGCCCATGATCTTCACGTCGGGGCCGAGTTCGGGGTTCGCATCGGCGTACTCGCTGTTGAGGCTGTGTTCAACGTCCCGGACGATGGTTTCAGTCTCGGTCAGCGGGGCGTGGCCGACGCCGTAGGAGGTGTCGTTGGCCATCGGAATCTGGACCTCATCCTCGCCGAAGACGTCCTGCAGGTCACCCGAGCCCGCGCCGAGTTTCACGTCGACGATGACGTCGGTGCCGTACTCGAGTTCCGGGACGTGCTCGTCGAGATACTCGCGGGCCGCTTTGAGGGCCGTGGAGTCGACGGGGAGTTCGACGAGTTCGCCGTCCACTTCGTAGGTCTTGGTTGCGCGGCCCACGAGCAGAATGTAGATCGGCTCGATGACCTCGCCACCGCCGTAGGCTGGCGCTGCACGACCCGCTGCGATCTGGGTCTCGTCGGTGTTGTAGTGGAGGACCTTCCCCACGCGGTCGAGATAGAGCTGTGAGAGGGCCCGTGAGACACTCTCGGCAATTCCGTCGGAGATAGAGTCAGGGTGCCCGATACCCTTCCGTTCGACAATCTCGACCTGCTGATCCTCGACAGCCTGCCGGTCGAGCTCGCCGACCTGGATGTTTCGCGTCATTGGATGGAGTATATTGGGTAGGCGTCTATAACCTTCGGAAACGAATTGGTCCTGGAAAATTACTTTGGAGCATATTTCTGTGCCGTTGAGCCGTCACTCTCACAGGAGCAGGCCGAGGTAGGAGGTCTGGATCTGATCGTCGGGATCCAGTCCCACATCGGTCATCAACGCTGTCGCACCCTCACGCACACGCTTGATACACGGGTCATCCGGATCATCTGTGTCGACTTCGCGCTCCACTTCGACGAACTCGCCGAGCCCCGCAACGTCGTCCAGCGTGACGGTGTAGCCATTGAGGATGTAGCTATCCCGGCGCTTCTCGACGGTGGCTGCTGGCTCGAACCCCAATCCCTCGAAGATACCGCCGGCCGCTCCAGCGTCGCCGACGATAGTTTCGTGTTCTTCACGGGTTTTCGACTCGACCTCGACGAGCGGCCCCTTGTAGGTGAGCTTCGTCCTCTCGTCGCCGCGTTCGAGGTCGGTCTCCGTTCGAATACGGAGCGCCTCGTCGGTCTCGGCGAACTCGCGATGTGGGGCATCGTAGTAGGTGTCCACCTGTCTGACCTCGTGTCGGTGGTCGGCATCGCGAGCGGCCAACAGCTCGCGGAGCCGAGCGTGGTCGGCACGGACCTTCAGTTCGACTTCGTACACAGGCTTCGTTGGAGTGGGCCCGGGAAAACATCGCCGACCCCTGGCGGAGTGACTGCCAAGAATTCAGAACCACCAGTCCGCCGAAAGGGTGAGAGCCAATGCACGCGAGATGAGCACTCGAGGGAGACATTGTTGGCCCCGCGTGCAAATCTCACCATCCCAGCTGCCTCGATTGAGGCCCCATTGCGACGCTGCTCGCACCCTTCACTACCCTTCCCCTCGACACGCAGTACTCGTTGTAACTCGCCAAAGAACCCTCCTTGAAAGCACCCGGTGACGGGTGGCGCGGCGTTGGACTGAGAGTTCCCGGAACGGCACAGGCTGGCAGCGGCGGCGCTGGAACAAGGCTGAAGCGTTGTCCTTAAGAGTGGAACACGAGATGATAATGGTATGAGCGATAACGAGGCCGAAACGGAGGCCGACGCCGAGGCCGAAACCGAGGAGAGTCAGTCCGGAATCCAGCAGGGCGATTTCGTCCGACTCCACTACACCGTCCGCACCCAGAGCGACGACCGCGTCGTCGACACGACTCGCGAGGACGTGGCCGAGGAAGCCGGCATCGACGATGAGGAGTACGAGTTCGCGCCGCGCATCATCGTGGTCGGCGAAGGCCACGTCTTCCCTGGCGTTGACGACGCGCTCGTCGGCTCCGAGGAAGGCGACGAGGGCACCGTCGAGATCACCGCCGAGGACGGCTTCGGCGAGTACGACCAGGAGCAGGTCCGCACGATCAGCGTCAACAAGATTGACGAGGAGAACCGACGGCCCGGCGCACAGGTTCAGATCGACGGCGAGCAGGGCTACATCGAGACCGTCATCGGCGGNCGCGCACGTGTCGACTTCAACCACCCGCTCGCGGGTGAGGCCCTGGAGTACGAGTACGAAATCATCGAGGTCGTCGACGATGACGAGGAGAAGGCAGCCGGCCTGCTCGGCATGTACCTCCAGATGGAGCCGGAGCTCCGCATCGAGACCGAGACCGTCGAGGAGGAGGTCACCGTCGAGGACGACGATGGCGAGGAGACCACCGAGACCGAGGAGGTCGAGCAGCGAACCCTCTACATCGAGGCGAACCAGCAGATGCAGATGAACCAGCAGTGGATGTTCCAGAAGCAGCAGGTCGCTCAGGACCTGATGGACCGGCTCGAGCTCGACCGCGTGGTCGTCGAGGAGGTCTTCGACGGCAGCGGCGGCGGCATGATGGGCGGGATGGGCGGTATGATGGGCGGGATGGGCGGCGCCGAAGCCATCGAAGAGGAGATCGAGGACCTCGAGGGCGAACTCGAGGACGCCGACGTTGACGCCGAGGAGATCGTCGAGGAGCTCGACGACGCGTAAGCCGACCGCAGTTTCCCGTTTTCACGCCGCCGAGCGACTGCCCCGTTCGGTCCACGGTACTCCCACGCACACCGACGGGAGCTTTCACGACTTGACGGCACTCATCGTGGCACGCGACGCCGAGCAGCAGCCCGAGACGGACGAAATCCGGCGACTGGCCGACGTGGCAGGCTACGCCGTCGTCAGCGAACTCACCCAGCGCCGCCGCGAAGACCCGACCTACAACGTCGGGCGTGGGAAGGCCGAAGCTCTGAGCCGCCGGGTGGCCGCGACGGCTGCTGATGCGGTGCTGTTCGATGCCGAACTCACCCCCGGCCAGTACCGGGATCTCGTCGGCCTCCTGCCCGATGGGACCAGCGTCATCGACCGCCACCGCCTCGTGCTCGACATCTTTGAGCGGGGGACCGGCGACAAGGCGGCCCGACTTCAGGTTGAGTTGGCGAAACTGCGCTACGGGCTTCCCCGGGTTCAAGAGATCGAAGAGCGTACCCACATGCAGGAGGCCGCTGAGACGGGCTCCCAGCTTGTCGACCTCGAGAAGCGCATCCGGGTCGTCGAGAACAAGCTCGACCGGGTAACCGACCGCGCGGCCGAACGGCGGGCGGACCGGCGCGAGGCCGGCTTCGGGCTGGTCGCCATCGCAGGCTACACCAACGCCGGGAAGTCGACGCTGCTCCACCGCCTCGCCGACGACCTCTCCGTCCAGGAGGCGGACCCTGGACACGGCGACCTCTCCGGGTCGGCCGCGGTCGCCGACCAACTGTTCGAGACGCTCGAAACCACCACCCGTCGCGCGACCATCGACGGGCGACGAATTCTGCTGACCGATACGGTGGGACTGGTCGATGGGCTCCCCCACGATTTGGTCGCTTCCTTCAGTGCGACGCTCTCCGCGGTCGCGGACAGCGACATTGGACTGTTNGTGGTCGACGCGAGCGACCCACTCGACCGCGTCCGGGAGAAACTCTGGGTCTCCCTCGGGGAGCTGAATCAGCCCCGGGGTCGACTGGTCGCCGTACTCAACAAGACGGACCTGCTTGACGGCGCTGACGTGGCTGCCCGGGTGGACGCCGTCGCGGCGGAAGCAGCCGTTGACACGGTGGTCCCTGTCAGCGCGATGGACGGGACCGGTGTCGAGCGGCTGCAGTCAGCGATCATCGACGGCCTACCCGGCCGGAGCGAACAGTTCGACCTTCCGAACACGGGCGAGACGCAGGCGTTCCTCGCGTGGGCTCACGACCAGGGGCGGGTGGAAACGAGCTACGAGGGCCAGCGGGTCACGGTCCGGTTCGAAGCGAGCCCACAGGTGATCGAGCGAGCGGAGGCCCGCGTCGCCTCACTCCGCGGCACCGACTGACCGGTCGATTCTCCGCTGTCTTTTTCTCACCCTGCCTCAATGGTGTAGCGTGTGCACCGTCCGACCGCCACGCGGTGGGGGACGCACGCGGGGAAACATCATGACTGACAATAGCGGAAAGGACCGACGGCGGAACTTCAACGGACGTATCGACACGCTGGGAACCGGCACCAACGGCGTGAGCCAACGTGGTGCTGGCCAGTTCGGCTCCACCCGGGACAGTCGGGAGGAGGAGAACGAAACCGCGACGGCCCCGCTCGCTGACGAAGCGGCGCCAGAGCGTGACGAGTCCGACGCCAGCGAGGAGGAGGACGCAGAGGAAGCGGAAGACGGCGAAGATGCCGAAGATGGCGAAGACGCTGAAGACTCGGAGGACACCGAGGACGCTGAAGAGACCGAACTCGACGCCAAAAGCGATGACGACGAGCGGTCCAACGGCGTCACGCCCGAGGCCGACGGTGCCCTCGACGGCGACGACGAAGATGAAGAGATCGAAGCCGAGGACGCCGAGGAAGACGAGCGCCCCGCCCACGAGGAGCGGAGCGAAATCGTCGACAAGCGGGCGTCGCTCGAGATTGAACTCGATCCGTTCGTGCGTGCGTTCGCGGCCCGTCGTGCTGCCGACTCCGGCAACGAGAGTCTCGACGAGTATATCGTCGGCTCCGTCAAGGGCTACCTCGCCGGCCTTCTCGGGGGAGACGTGTCCTCTCCTGGATTGGTCGAGCGCGAAGTGGATATCGAGGCCGACCCGATCTTCGGTGGGCTGCTCGAGATCATTGCCGATCATGACCAGACGACTGCGGATGTCGTCATCGACGCTGTCGCGGAGGCCTACGACGTCCCGGTCGACGAGGACTTGCTGGTCGTCGCCGGCCTGCGCGACCACGAGGCGCTGCTGAACGGTGTGGTGGCCAACGCTTCCAACGAGCTCGGCGACGTCTCGGCAGTCGTCCAGGCGGCCGTGGAGACGCGGCTTATCGAAGAGCCGGCGTAATCGGGAACTGGGGAACGCCCAAAAACCGCAGACACAGAGCGCAACCGACCGTCCCGCGGCAAAGCGGACGAACCGCGGGCGGGAAGCCTTTTCAGCGACCCCCGACAACTCGCGGCCATGCAGCCACGGGACCTCTCGAACCACGTTGAGTACGCCCCCGGCCGGGGGATCGAGGAGGTCGCCCGCGACCTCGGACTCGACCCTGTTGACCTCGTGAAGCTCTCCTCGAACGAGAACCCCTACGGCGCGAGCCCCGCCGCCGTCGAGGCGGTTCAGGACACAGCTGAGGAAATCTCCGTCTACCCCAAAGCCGCCCACACTGACCTCACGGCCACACTCGCAGAGAAATGGGGTGTCGAAACCGAACAGGTCTGGGTCAGCCCCGGTGCTGACGGCGCAATCGATTACCTCTCGCGGGCGATGCTCGACCCCGACGATGAGGTGCTGGTCCCCGACCCAGGCTTCTCCTACTACGGGATGAGCGCGCGCTATCACCACGGCGCGACGACGACCTACAGCCTCGCCAAAGACGACGGATTCGCCATGACCGCCGAGCGCATCCTTGCGTCGTACGAGGGCGAGCGGTTGGTGTTCGTCACGTCGCCGCACAACCCGACCGGGGAGACGATGCCACGCAAAGAAATCGAGGCACTGCTCGCGGGCGTCGACGAGGAGACGCTTGTGGTGCTCGACGAGGCCTACGGCGAGTTCGCCGACGAACCCACCAGCGCTGACCTCCTGGACCAGTACGAGAACCTCGCTGTCCTCCGAACCTTCTCGAAAGCCTACGGTCTCGCCGGCCTGCGCATCGGCTATGCGCTCGTCCCGGAGGCGTGGGCCGACGCCTACAACCGCGTCTCGACGCCCTTCGCCGCCAGCGAGGTCGCACTCCGGGCCGCGATGGCCGCACTCGAGGACGACGACCACGTCGAGAAAAGCGTCGGGGGCGCGGCGTGGGCGCGCGAACACATCCACGAGAACCTTGAGGCGCCAACGTTCCCCAGCGAGGGGAACTTTGTCCTCTGTTCGGTTGGTGATGGCGCTGCCGTCGCCGCCGCTGCGCAGGAAGAAGGGGTCATCATCCGGGACTGCACCTCCTTTGGCCTGCCCGAGTGCGTGCGAGTCTCGTGTGGCACCGAAGCCGAAACTCGCCGTGCGGTCGAGACACTGAATCAGATTCTCGCGGACCGAGAGACGGCGGCCGAAGCATGACCGACGAAACTACTGTGGAAGGCCTCGCGTTCGACCGGGTCGCGCTCACCGGGACCCCAGGAACGGGGAAGTCGACAGTCGCCGCAGCTATCGGTGAGCAGCTGGGGATCGAGGGTATCCACCTCAACGACCGCATCAAGGAACACGGCCTCCACACGGGCGAAGACGAGGACCGCGGCTCGCTCGTGGCGGATATCGAAGGCATTGAAGAGCACCTCGGCGATTGGACTGGGTTGTTGGACTCCCACCTCTCCCACCAGTTTGACGTCGACGCCATCGTGGTTCTCCGCTGTGCGCCCGAGGAACTGGAGGAGCGGCTGACCGAGCGTGGAGAGACACCAGCGAAAGCTGCCGAGAACGCAGAGAGCGAAGCACTCGACATCGTCCTCTCGGAGGCAGTACGTCGTCACGGCCAGGAGTGTATTTACGAGATCGACACCACGGGGCGGTCAGTCGAGGCCGTCACTCAGGACGTACTCGCCGTCCTGCGGGGCGAGCGCGAACCTGCTGCTGGCACCGTCGACTTCACGGGGTCACTATGACGCTTGATAAGTTCCGCCCGCTTGCAGACCGAGCGCTGACCCCGTTCGTATCCGCATCTGAACGGCTTGGGCTAACACCGGACGCTGTCAGTGTCATCGCGTTCGGCTTCGCCGTCGCTGCGGGTGGGGCGTTTTACGCGGGTGGGACGAGCGGTCCAACGGCGTGGTATCTCGCGGCAGCGCTGTTCGTCTTTGCAAACGGGTGGCTGGACCTCGTCGACGGCGCCCTCGCACGCAGTTTGGAGACTGATTCGAAGGGAGGGGACCTCCTCGACCACGTGCTCGACCGCTACGCCGACGTCATCATCATCGCCGGGATGGCCGCTGGCGCCGACGCCTACGCGCTAGGGCTGCTGGCAGTGACCGGTGTGCTGCTCACCTCCTACCTTGGAACACAGATTCAGGCAGTGGGCCTGGGCCGGGAGTACGGTGGGCTGTTGGGTCGGGCAGACCGCCTCGCCCTCGTCGGTCTCATCGGCACCGTCGCGTTTGTGCTCCCAGGGCAGCTGGTAGGACAGCTGACCGCCATCGAACTGCTGTTGGTGCTGTTCGCCGTTGTCGGCCACCTGACTGCACTCCAGCGGTTCTGGGGTGCGTGGTCGGACCTCCGCTGAGCGAGCGCCGCCGGTTCCTTTTTACAGGACGACCCGCTAATCCGGGTATGGCCCAGTGTGAGATGTGCGGCGAGGATAAATCTTCGCTCACGACGACGAAGGTCGAGGGCGCCGAACTTGACCTCTGTGACGACTGCAGCGATTTCGGCACGGAAGTCAAAACACAATCGAGTTCAAGCGCGTCGACGAAATACTCCACCTCCTCTTCGAAGAGCGACTCCTCGAGCGGGTCCAGCGGCGGGAGCAGCGGTGGCGGCGGCAGCAAACGCCGGCGACGGGATATGTTCGACCAGATGGACGAGATCGCCAGCGACTACGATACTCGCATCCGACAGGCACGGGAAAGTGAGAACCTGAATCAGGCGGAGTTGGCCAACGAACTCAACGAGAAGGCTTCCCTCATCCGCAAACTGGAGCGTGGAGACACCCTCCCCTCCGACAACATCAAGCAGAAACTGGAGCGCCGGCTCGGTATCTCCCTCTCAGAGGGGAGCGGCGACGACGACGCCAACTGGGAGTCAGACTCCTCGATGAACCAGACGCTGGGCGACGTGGTCAAGCGGAAGGACTGAGTCAGAACCGCCTCTTTATTTGCTGTCGCCCGCCTGGGTGAGCGTATGTTCGTTCTCGTCAATCTGAAAGCGTACGACTGCGACGCAGTCTCGGTCGCCGAGACAGCCGCCGACGTCGCTTCCGACACCGGCGCCAGAATCGCTGTTGCTCCCCAGCCGGCAGAGCTCACGGCCGTCGCCGAAACGGGCGTCGAGACGTGGGCCCAGCACGTGGACCCGATTCCCCACGGGAGTCACACCGGAAGCGTTCATGCCGCCTCAGTCGCCGCAGCAGGTGCCACGGGAACTCTACTCAACCACTCCGAGCGGCGGCTGAAACTCGCCGACATCGATGCTGGCCTCGGTGCCGCGGAGGCGGCCGGCCTGGACACTGTCGTCTGTGCGAACAACCCTGACCAGGTAGGGTCAGCCGCCGCGCTCGGCCCCGATGCCGTCGCCGTCGAGCCGCCCGAACTCATCGGTGGTGACGTGTCTGTTGCCAGCGCTGACCCGGATATCGTCNCCAACGCTGTCGTGGCGGCCGCCGACGCGAACCCGGCAGTCGATGTCTTCTGTGGCGCAGGAATCGCGACAGGAGCGGACGTTGCGGCTGCTGCGGAGCTTGGTGCCGACGGCGTCCTGCTGGCCTCTGGTGTCGCGCTCGCAGCGGACCCAGACGCGGTGCTTCGTGATCTCGTCTCGTCGCTCTGAACCCGGTCTCAGTTCGCTTCGCCGGCCCGCGGTTCCACGACGTAGTGGTCCTCACCCTGTTCGACCAGCGTGCCACCCTCCTTCAGCGTGACCACGTAGCCCGTCGGCGAGTGTTCGAGGTCGTGGGGCGCACGCACCCGCACGAGGTTCCCGATGAACTGGGCGGAGGGTGGTTTCTGGGCGGCGCCACAGTCGTATATCGTAATCAGCTCGTCGCCGGCCTCGGCCTCGTAGACGATGATTCGGGCGTGTCGGGCCAGCCGCCAGCGGGACTCTCCTTCGCTGGGTAGTTTCGCCTTCATTCGTCGGCGATTCCTGCGGCGGATTCGATGGCCCTGACGGTATCGGCTACGGTCTCCTCGTCGACGGTGCCGGCGAACACCTCAGAAACCAGGTCGGGAAGCCGGTAGCGGTAGCGGCCGGCGCCAGCGTGTTCGACCAGGCCGGCGGTCCGGAGGGTTCGGTTCCGTGCGTAGGCGTACTGGCGCTCGCCCGACCCACCGGCGGCGACGTGGGCGTCGACGGGAGTCAACTTTCCGTCAGTTCGGTAGTGCTCCAGCATCCCTCGCGTCACGTCGTCCAGCGCCTCGATGCCGTGGACGAACACCTGCACGACCTCCTCCTCGTCGAAAAGTTCGGTTTCCTCGACGAGTTCGGTGAGCCGCTCCCCACGGTCAGCAGTCGGGTCGACCCGCGAACTCTCGCCGTCTAGTTCCACAGCCGGTGAATCAGTCGAGTCCGCTTCTGGAGGAGGGCTGTCACTGGCTTCGGCCTGCTCGGAAGCGTCTTCCAACTCCTCTGCAGGAGAGTCCCCCCGGGCATCGTCGGGTGCGGGCTCCGAATCGGACGTTGAACTTCCGAGGGAACCGCCAGTCAGGTCGGAGCTGGCCTCCATCTGCACGCCGAACTCGTCGGAGAGCTGTTTCTTCAGTTCCGCCGTCCGTTCAGGATTGAGGTCCGGGTCGGCCTCTCCAGGTTCGGATTCGTGGGAGGGTTGCGTGCCCTCCGGTGTGGGCCAATCGCCCGTCGCCTCGAGGGGTTCGCTCCCCGCAGCGGACTCGGCTGTCGGGCTCTCGGATTCGGGCTCAGGTTCCAATTCGGACTCGATTCGGGTGGTATCGGGCCGTTCGACGCTCCCGGTGTCACCTGATTCGTCGGCAGTGGAGTCTGCGGTTCCGGAGTCGGGTGCTTCGCTGGACGGCTCTGTATCGTGGTCCTGTTCTGGGTCCTCGGGTTCAGGCTCTGCAGCTCCCGCCGACGCGTCCTCTCCATCCTCCGCGTCGGTGTCGGTGTCTTCGGTAGCATCCACAGCAGCTTCGGTATCGGAATCTGGCCCCTCCGCTTTCTCCTCACGGCTGGAGATGGTCTTAACTGGCTGCAGTCCGCTGGGCGTCTCCTTCGAGGGAGCGGAATCCGTATCGCTGGACTGCTCGTCAGACTCAGTTTGGGAGGAATCCTCCGAGGAGTCTGAACCGTCTTCGTCGGCCAACGTTTCCTGTTCGGAGTCAGGTTCACATTCGGGTTCCTCACCGTCTGCTTGCCGCTCGCCCGAACCGTCAGTCTCGGCCTGTGGGTGCGCTTGCCCACCGTCGTTCATAGCGTAGGCGTGGAGGTCACGCTGGTTCTCGGGGAGCAACTCCGTGCCGGCGTCGATCTCGGTTTCGTTGTCGAGCGACGGTGATTCGGGTGCCGGTGCAGACCCCGGATAGCCATCCCGCGCAGCCTCGGACACGAACTCCTCGGCCTCCGCGACCTCCGACTCGGCAGGCGTGCTCTCCGTCGGCGACTCCTTGGCGTTGTCGACCAGCGCCTGCGCGAACCGGTCGGCCATCTCGCTCATGTCCCGAGCCTCTGTGAGTTCGGCCTCGAGTTCCTCGATGCGCTGCTCTCGCTCCTGCAGCGCTGCCTCGAGCGAGTCGACCGTCGACTCGTGGCGTTGCCGTTCCTCCGAGACCTGCTGGAGGTCCGCGACCAGGTCGTCCGAGACCGACTGGAGGTCCGGCCGCTCGAACTCCTCGAGACCCGGCGTGGCACCGGCGTCGAACGTGCGCTTGCGGTCGAACTGGACCCTGCGGACCGCGTCGANCCAGTCGCTGACGAGGAACGCTTCNCCGTCGTTCAGGCCTTCGACCAAGTCAGCGTACTCGTTACCGAGAATTCGGCCGACGACGCGGGTGTCGTTATCCCAGGTGAGTCGGTGCCAGACCATCCAGTCACACTGGGTGATGAAGTCCTTCTTCACGTCTGCGGGGCGCTGGGACATTCCGACGATGCCCAGTCCGTGTTTTCGGCCGCGCTTGCCGATCTTGATCAACATCTTCCCCGTCTCCGTCATGCCGCCGCCTTCGGGGATGTACTCGTGGCACTCCTCGACGAGCACGAGGAACGGCTTCTTCTGCTTTTTCGCCTTCGCGAAGAGCTGTCGGGCGACGGCGAGCAGCATCTCGTCGGCGTCGGCGGGGTCTAGATAGGAGGACACGTCGAGGATGATTGGGACGTTCTCCTCTAAGGCCAGCGTCGCGAGTTTCTCGGCGTGTTCGGGACTGACGCGGATGTCACACTCCTCGTCAGCTCCAGCGTGGAGCAGTTCGTACTCCTCTTTCAGCCCGTAGTACTCCCCGTCCACGTCGACGATGAGCAGGCCGTAGCCGGCCTCTAGCAGCTGCTCGGCGACGACGCTCGCGGTGTTCGATTTCCCGCTTCCACTTTTCCCGGTAATGAACCCACGGCCGGCGAGCACGTCGATGACCGGCATCTCGACTGCGTCACCGCTCTCGGCCTCCTCGCCAACCCTGATGCGTTCTGTATCCTGACTCATAATCTCGCCCAGCGTCGGCCGCGGGCCCACCCCGTACCAGTCCGACCGCTGGTTGTTGGTGTAACCAACCAACCGCGGACACATAGTCGTTTCCGACGGCCCGGCTCAGCCGTCGAACTCTGTCAGCGAAAATTGGCCCGACCGCTCGTCACTTGTCGACGTTGCTCCATCGGACTCGTCGGTTCTCTTCGCCCCTTCGTCCTCAGCGGTGGGGGTTGCGTTCACAGCTTCGACTGCACTCTCGAACCCGTCGAGGCTGGCCTGCTCAGCAGCGCCGAAGCTCAGTTTCGAGACACGCACGCCGAGTTTCCGGACAGACTCCTCCTCGAACTCTTCCAACAGCGAGCGGGCCACTTCTTCGACCAACTCCGGGTCGTCGACCGGGCCTGAAAGAGACTCAGCGCGCGTGTTCACCTCATACGGCGTGGTCACCGCCTTGATACCGATGGTGCGGTAAAGAACGTCTTTCGAGCGAGCTCGGTCTGCAACTGCGGCCGCGAGGTGGCGAATTTTTTCTCGCTTTGCTTCGGCGTCATTCGTCGCCTCCGAGAACGAGGACTCTCGAGAGAGACTCTTCGCCCGCCCGCGAGGTGTGACCGCCCGGTCGTCGTCGCCGCTGGCGCGCGCGTAAAGCTCCCACCCTCGCTCCCCGAACCGGTCGCGAAGCCGCCCGCTATCCTCCGCGGCGAGCTCGCCGGCCGTCTCGATACCCATCTCCCGGAGTTCGCCCGCCCGGACCGGCCCGACGCCGTGAATCTCTTCGACTGGGAGCGGTGCGAGGAACTCGGCGACCCGCCCAGGGGTCACGACCGTCAGCCCGTTCGGTTTGTCGTGGTCGCTGGCGACTTTCGCCGTCGCCATGTTGGGGGCAACACCGACGCTCGCGGGAACCCCTACTTCGCGGTCGATGCGCTCCTTGATGTGCCGGCCCAGTCCCTCCGCGAGGGTCCGGCGGTCGGCGGCCCCGGACGCTGTCGAGGGCTCCTCGAGTTCTTCCCAGGATGTGCGGTCACTCACGTCGAGGTAGGCTTCGTCGATGCTCACTTCCCGGACCGTGTCGGCACAGTCGTGCAGAATCTCCTTCACCTGGGCGGCGATGGACTGGTAGAACTCCATATCGACTGGCCGGTAGTGGCCACGAACGTCGCCATCGGTGCCCAGGTCCGGTCGTTCGACGGGTGGAAGCCGGTCGACGGCCTGCGAGATGGGTTGGGCCGAGTCCACCCCGAACTCGCGAGCCTCGTAGGAGGCGGTGGCGACGGCGCCGATTGTCTCGCCTTCCTCGTAGCCCATCCCGACGATGACGGGTTCGCCGTGCAGGCGTGGTTCCGTGAGGCGCTCGCAGGAGGCGTAGAAGCAGTCCATGTCCACGTGGAGCACCACGCGCTCGGGACCCTCGTCCTCGCCGGTTCCGGGGAGGGTGCTCCCGCTCATAGCGGGTGTGGGGCGGGCAGCATCAAGAGCGTTGCCACAGTGGGGTGGAACTGAACGTTCGAGCAGCCGTGGGCCATCGAAATGATCGCGGACCCATGGTTCAGTAGGGAGGAGCTGTCGAACCGCAGGAAGCCGTGATTACTTCAGTCGTTCCTGCAGGAAGCAGGGNTGAGCCGCCGTGACGCCGTCGATAGTCAGAATTTGTTCGTTGATGACCCGTCCGAGTTCGTCGCCGTCGCCGGCGCGCACCTCCGCGAGCAGCATGTGGTCGCCTGAGGAACTGTAGAGCGACTCGAGTGCGTCGAGGTCTTTCAGCGCGTTCGTCGCGTCGACGTACTGCTCGCTGGCCACGTCCATTCCGACGAGGGCAATCGACTGGCCAGTGAGTTTCTTGGGGTCTACGTCTGCCGAGTAGCCGACGATGACGCCGTCGTCTTCGAGTTGGCGGATATACTTCCGGACGGTCGGTTTCGACACGTCGGCCCGCTCGGCAATCTCCGAGACCGACGCTTGGGCGTCTTTCTCGAGGATCTGGAGGATACGGTCTACCGTAGCCGACGTACTCATTGAACTAGAGTTTGTCGTGGGGAGAAAAATACCTTCCGAAGCCGAAAGCAGGATGTGTGGCGTGCAGCCACACCGCACTGTAGTCCAGGCTTATTTGTGGTCGTCGAGGAACATGTCCGCGGAGCGCTCCCATTCGTAGGAGTCGTCGAAGTACCGCTCTGCGAGTGGCTCCTCGGGCATCTCGCCGATGTTCTGTTTCTCCTGCTGGTAGGAGGGACGGTCCTCGTCGACGTAGTACTTCCCGGTGAGGACCGTGCCCTCGTGGAGGGCTTCCTCGGTCTCACGCATCATCGCCGCGGCCTCCTCCCGGTTGGTCGGGTCGAAGTCGTAGTCGTCGGACTCGTTCACGTCGATGTAGGGGACGTACTGCTTGGCGTCCTTGTTCCACGTCGGGCACTGGGTCAGGAAGTCGATGTGTGCGAAGCCGTCGTGCTCGATGGCCTCCTTGATGAGTTCCTTCGCCTGATTGGGGTTGACCGCAGCCGTTCGGGCCACGAACGACGCCCCCGAGGTGAGCGAGAGCGAGAGCGGGCGGACCGGCTCCTTGGCCGAGCCGCCGGGCTGCGTCTTGGACTTGTGGCCCTTCGGGGAGGTGGGCGAAGTCTGACCCTTGGTAAGGCCGAAGATCTCGTTGTTGAACACGATGTACGTGAAGTCGTGATTCTCTCGGGCGGTGTGCATGAAGTGGTTCCCGCCGATCCCGTAGCCGTCGCCGTCGCCGCCGGCGGCGATCACTTCCAGTCCGGGGTTCGCGAGCTTCGCAGCCCGCGCGACAGGCAGAGCGCGCCCGTGGATGCTGTGGAACCCGTAGCTGTTGAAGTAGGAGCTCAGCTTGCCCGAACAGCCGACCCCACTCACCATCAGGGTCTCCTCGGGCGTGCGGCCGACTTCCGGCAGGGCACCCTTCAGCGCCTTCAGGACGCCGAAGTCACCACAGCCCGGACACCACGTCGGCTGCGGCTCGATGCCGGGGGTGTACTCGTTCGGGTCGATCTCTCGTTCTTCGCCGATTGCGCTGAATGCACTCATGGTTAGTCACCTGCTGCAGGGACGAATCGCGTCTGGTGGTCGGTCTCCGTCTCGCCGCTGAGGGTCTTGTGGAACCCTTCCACGACCTCCGCGGGCTCGAAGGGGTTGCCGTTGTACTTGAGCAGGCTCGCCATCTTCGGGCCGTACTCACCAAGTTCTTTCTGTGTCAGACCGCGGAACTGTGCGGTCGCGTTCATCTCGACGACCATCACGCGGTCGACGCTCTCGATGAACTCCCGGAGCTCCGCCTTCGGGAACGGCGCCATTTCGCCGACTGCCAGCGCCTTCACGGACTCGCCATCCGCATTGAGTTCCTCGACAGCCTCCTCGATGGTGCCGACCATGCTACCGAACGCCAGCACACCGTACTGGGCGTCCTCGGGCCCGTAGTGAACGTTCAGGCCGTTCTCGTCCAGGTCCGCGCGGATGTTTTCGAGTTTGCGGCTGCGGCGGTCGACCTGCGCGACCCGGTTGTCCGGGTCCTCGCTGATGTGGCCGGCCTCATTATGCTCGTTCCCGGAGGCGAGATAGTGCCCGCCTTTCTGGCCCGGCACCGAGCGCGGCGAGACGCCGTCCTCAGGGGCGTGCTGGAACCGCTTGTACTTCCCACTCGACTCGTGCGGCGCCTCCGCCAGTTCCTCCTCCGTGAGCGTCTTCCCGATGTCGGGGTTCGGCTCGCGGTCGAAGTGGCTTGCCGGGACGTTGCGGTACTCCCCGGAGAGCTTCTGGTCGTAGAGGATGATGCTCGGAATCTGATACTCGTAGGCAATCTGGAACGCCCGTCGCGCGTGGTCGTAGGCCTCCGCGGGGTCCGCGGGGGCGAGGACGACGCGGTTGGAGTCGCCCTGCGAGGTGTAGAGAACGTGCTCCAAGTCGGCCTGTTCGGGCTTGGTCGGCATCCCCGTCGACGGCCCCGCACGGGCTGCTTCGAGCAGCACGATGGGCGTCTCAGTGATTTCTGCCAGTCCGAGCGGCTCGGACATCAGCGCGAAGCCGCCGCCGGATGATCCAGACATCGCCTTCACGCCGGTGTGGGCGGCGCCGATGGCCAACGCGGCCGCGGCGATCTCGTCCTCCACCTGCTCGGAGATGCCCCCGACCTCGGGGAACTTCTGCGTCAAGATGGTGAACGCTTCTGTCCACGGCGTCATCGGGTAGCCGGCGATGAACCGGCAGCCCTCGTCGAAGGCGCCGTAGGCGATGCCCTCCGAGCCGTTGACGAGCACCTGCTCCTCCTCGTGCTCGCCGGTCGGGCAGGAGACGTCGATACCCGAGAGGTCGTGTTCCGCCTCGACCATCTCGTAGGCCTCATAGAGGATTTCGATGTTGGGCTCGAGGATCTTCTCGGGCATGGCGTCCCGCATGAGCTCCTCGATCGCCTCGATGGGCACGCCGGTGATGGCACAGGTTGCGCCGACGCCGGCCGTGTTCCGCATCACTTCCCGACCCTTCTCGCGAGCCAGCCCACGGAGGTCGAGTGCGAAGACATGCCAGTCGTTCTCCTCGACCCGCTGCTCGAACTCCGGCACTTCATCGGCATCGAGCAGCCCCTTGTCGTAGATGATGACCCCGCCTTCGCGGAGTTCGTCGAGGTTCTCTGAGAGTGGCTTGATCTCCTCTGTCCCGTAGTAGGCTTCCTCTTGGGGGTTACGCGCGAAGGAGTCACCCAGCGCGAGCAGGATGTTGTAGCCGTTCCCTCGGGAGGTGACCTGCTCATCCGAGGCTCGGACCTCGGTATAGGTGTGACCGCCCCGGATGCGGGACGGGTAGTGGCGATGCGTGAACACGTTGAGCCCCGAGCGCATCAACGCTTTCGCGAAGTTCTGGCTGGTCGAGGCGATGCCGTCTCCGGACCCGCCTGCAATCCGCCAGATGAGTTCGTCATCAATCATGGTGTGAGAACGGCCCACGTGGGCCGTATGTGACTAGTAGTTATGAGTCCGCAGTAAAATCACTTGCTATGGATTGACAAGGAACGATAGTGATAGACCCGCTACCGCCAGTCCGTTGGCGCGTTCAGTGACCGGCGTGCTTGTCAGGCAGCTGTTCGAGGTAGAACGCGAGACCAAGGATGCCAGCGACGATAATCCCACCGCCGACTGCCTGCAGCGGCTGAGCCAACGCCGCGTCGTTGATCCCGATCTCAACGCCGTAGAGCAGTATCGCCAACCCGCCCGCCATCAGCGCAGCCAGGAGCTGCGGTGCCGAGGATTCGTTCTCTATCATATCCTAATCCCGGTTGCGCAACGATAAATAACGCACGGAGCCGTTCTGCCCGACCCTGCTCCGCTAAATTACTCTTATCGAAATATTTTAAATATTAGAGCGGACTGCATTGAATAGCATCAGTATGAGTTTCAGTCGTCTCCTCATCGCGCTCCTCTTGGTCACGTCTACAGTGCCGGCTTTGACCGCCGCCGACGCAGCCGACACTGGTGAAGCACCGCTCGTCGATGCCGGCCTCGATCAGTCGGTCGTCCCGGGAACGACAGTGTATCTGGACGGTGGCGGCTCCCTCGATCCAGACGGCAGTATCGATAGCTATCACTGGGAAATCGAGACGCCCCACGGTGAGACGATACCGCCGAGGGACCCCGACGCGGCAATGACGCGGTTCGTCCCGGACCTGCCCGGTCGCTATCTCGTCGAACTCACTGCAACTGATGATGACGGGAACAGCCGGAGCGATACGCTGTACGTCGACGTTGGTGGTGCCGTCGATACGGGTTCACCCGACGACGAATCGGCGGACGAAACAAACCCTCCGCCTGATGCGGGACGCCCAGCACAGGTCATCGATGAACCCGTAGCCCCACTCGCGCGTGGCGTACAGAATCAAGCGCCGTTCGGACAGATTCTCGGACCGGATTCTGTTCGGGCAGGCTCTTCAGCCCGGTATCTGCTGGAGACCAGTGACACCGACGGCACGGTGACTGATTACCAGTGGCTCCCGGCCAGTCACCGCTCTGCGTCGTCGGGAATTATCGACCCACAGCAAACGACACAGACCTATCAGTTCGACGTTGAACCGGGGTCGACGGTCCAACTGCCCGCTGTCCTCGTTGACGACGACGGCGCAAGTTCGAGAGTGGTGAAAACGGTCAGTGTGACGAATAACCCACCGAACGCGATGATTCAGGGGCGCTCCACAGTCACCGTCGGCTCGGTGCACGAGTATGAGGTGGTTGCGTCCGATCCGGATGGCCCAGTCACGTCTTACAGCTGGGCGGCTACGTCTTCGGCGGTCGAGCGCGTCCAGACTGGTGGGTTGGTTAGTGGGGGTGGGACGGATGCGGCCCGGACGGCGATATTCCGGTTCACCTCGATTCCAGAGGACGACGCAACGGCATCCCTGGGTGCGACGGTCGGGGACGAGCACGGTGGGGTTACGACTGCGGAGAAGGGGGTTACTGTGGTGAGTAACGGCACAATACGCACAGACAATCCCGTGAAGCAAACGACTCCAAATGTTCTACAATTAAAAGCAAGCCAGAGTGGCAGATCACGAATATCCTTCGAGAAAGACGACGCGCAGCCGGGGAGGATCGTATTCACGGCAGTGGCGACCGACAACGACTCTGAACAGCTGACGTTCGAGTGGGAGTTCGGAAAGCTGGGGAATGCGGGAACCGTTGAAACGGGCGACGAAATGGTGTCCGAAGTCTCGTACGTCTTTGATAGGGATCTCGTCGATACCAGTACTGGTGAAGAGATCACCCTCACCGTGACAGATTCGAACGGCAATAGCCGTTCCGTGACAAAAACACTTGATTTCGTCGTGAACGCTGGTGGACAACAGACACAAACGGGCCTCGACGCGACCGTTGTACAGGACAGATTAGTGCGTGGATCGCTCGATATCGCGACCAAGAACCCTGGTAACCCACCGTCCTATATTACCGTGTTCTTTGGGGATGGAACACAGAAGCAAGTCGCCCGTATGGAGCAGAGCGAACAGACTAGGGCCACGTACCAGTTCGACCACCGGTATCAGACGGCTGGCGAGTTCCAGATTCAGGCGGACCACGAGAAATCTATCAAATACACCACCGTCTCCGTCGGGAGCCGAACCTACGTCGAGTGGGTGTACGAACACAAGGTCACGGAGAATGCGAAAACGGTGGCAGCCGAGCGACCCGGCCCCGACTGGGAACGCGATGGGGTAGACCACGTGAGCTACAAACAGACCGGAGTGCAAACAGAACGCACCCGAATCGTTGACGGGGAAACAATCGTTCCGGGGGCCGACTGGAACCGAATCGGGACAGAAACGGAGTACCACACGAAGCAGCGAACGGAGCGGGCTACGGAGTCACCCGGAAGCGGCTGGGAACTCAGTGAGCGCAACGTCGACGAACGGACCGTCTTCGACGGCTGGGAAACGCGGACGGTCCCAAGCAAATGGATGGCAGATGACAGCTGGGACTACGTCGGGAAAGTCGCAAGAACTACGACGGCAACAGAGACGACGGAATCGCCCACCAGACCTTCAGGAGAGGGTTGGGAGCGTGGAGCAAAAACAGGGGACTCGGTCATAACAGGGTATACGACAGAGTGGGTGACGAGCCGATACTTGATCGACGACGACTGGGAGTACGTCAGGTCAGACCGGTATTTCAGCGGCTATAGGACCTCCACCAGCTGTGTGGACCGCATCAGTTTCAGAGACCGCAGCTACTGCATCGAAGAGCGTACAACCCAGTCGCCCACCTACGACACCCGATACAAATACCGAGTGCCGACGTACTCGACGGAGTACAAGTGGAAGCGAACCGTCGAAGAAACAACGTACGACTCCGAGTACCGGGTCGAGACCTACAGTACTGTCGCAGTCCACGAGTACATGAAAACGGAGCAGGTCGCGACGAAATACGCTAAATGGGAGAAACCCGAGTATAACGAAACGGTGGTGTACAACTGGGAGAAGACGGAGACAACGTGGGAGAGGGCGACCTCACTTAGCGAACCCAGTGGGGAGATACGTAACAAGGAAAGGCACATCCGAGAGTGTGACAACCAACGCAGTAAGAAGCCTGCCGTCTGCCGGAACAGTGAACCATGAAATCAGCAACTGTTGCGGTCTGTCTCCTGGTCCTCACGGCAGGATGCATCGTACAGACGGAAACGAGTGGGCCAGACACCGCAACGGCCTCGACGCCGGAAAAAATCGACGAGAAAGCAGAAAGCCCAGCGAAACCAACGACACCGTCAGCAGCGACGTACGATGTCGAGGTCAGTGAAATTGAGGACCTCGTTCACCGAAAGATGAACCAACGACGGAAAGCACACGGGGTCGAGCCGCTTGCGCGGAGCGAAAAACTCGACGCTATCGCTCGGTATAAATCGTGGGATATGGCGCAAAGAGATTACTTCACGCATGATGGGGCTCAGGGAAACCAATATGGCCACTTGAGGAAACAATATAGCGCAGATTGTCCCACAATTGGTCAGAATCTACACCGTGCAAACCATACTGGGAGTCGTGTCCAAGAAGAATTACACAATACCGAAAAAGTAGCCAAAACAACGGTCAACTCCCTCATGAACTCCCCCGGGCATCGACAAAACATCCTCGATCCTGATTACGAGGTTCAGGGAATCGGNGTCTTCGTCGACGAGAACGGGACCGTCTTCCTCACCCAGGAGTTCTGCGGTTAATCTTCGTTCCGGGGGCTGCTGGGGTGGTAGTGCGTGTCGTACTCGCCCGGGTGGCCATCGAGTCGGTCCGGGTTGATGCGCCCACCGAGGAGCATGAAGTCGAGAATCGTGAGGTTCACCATCGCCTCGACAACCGGCACCGCACGCGGCGGGAGCACCGGATCGTGCCGGCCAGTAACCGTGATGTCTTTCTCCTCACCAGTCTCCCAGTCCACGGTTTGCTGGGTCTTCGGGATGGAGACCGGTGGGTGCCAGGTGAGCTCGCCGTAGATTGGCTGGCCGGTCGTGATGCCGCCCTGAATGCCGCCGTGGTCGTTGCCGACGGGAACGGGCTCACCGTCGTCGTCGAACTCCCAGTTTTCGTTGTACTCGCTGCCGGCGGTCGTCCGNGCTTCGCGGCCGATTCCGTACTCGAAATCGTTGACGGCGGGCACNGAGTACATNGCCTGTGCGAGCCGACTTGGGAAGCTGTCGAACCGCGGAGCGCCGAGTCCCCGGGGGACGCCCCGGCACTCGAAGTAGATGCCGCCGCCGATGGAGTCACCCTCCTTCTGATACTGGTCGGCGAGGTCGCGCATCTCCTCGGCGGCCGCCGGATCTGCACAGCGGACCTCGTTCTCTTCGCTGTGTTTCAGAATCTCTTCAAAACTGACTGGGCCAGCCTCGACGTCGCCGATCTGGTTGACGTGGGCTTTGACCTGGACGTCGAACTCGCTCTGTTCGAGTACTTGCTTGGCGATTGCGCCGGCGGCGACCCAGTTCACCGTCTCCCGAGCGGAAGAGCGGCCGCCGCCGCCCCAGTTCCGCGTGCCGAACTTCGCGGAGTAGGTGAAGTCGCCGTGGCTGGGTCGAGGCGCCGTGACGAACGGTTCGTATTTGCCCGAGCGGGCGTCCTTGTTCTGGATCGTCATCCCGATTGGGGTGCCCGTCGTGTAGCCGTCCTGCAGCCCCGACATGATGGAGACCTCGTCGGGTTCGCCCCGGCTGGTCGTAATCATCGACTGACCGGGCTTGCGCCGGTCGAGATCTCGCTGAATCAGTTCCTCGTCGAGTTCAACGCCCGCGGGGCAGCCACTCACCGTACAGCCCATCCCCGGGCCGTGGCTCTCGCCGTAGGTCGTCACNTGAAAGAGACGGCCGAACCGATTTCCGTTCATTACTGACGGGTGGGAGCGCCGCCCATATAGTGGTTGCAGAACTGCGCGGGTCTGAGAAGTGAGCGTTGTTGCCACATGCGCCGTGGCTCGCGGCAGCGACGGCTACTCCTGCAAGTCGCTGATTCGGGCTGCTGCGAACGGAACCAGCATCTCTGCTGGTGTCATGCCACCGTGAACACCAATCTTCTCGTCGCCGTGGTACCACATCACCGTCTCCTTGTGGACGGCCACCAGGTCAGGAGCGCGGCGTTCGAACATCTCGCTTGGTTCGACCTCGTTCTCACCGAAGAGGCCGCGTTCTGTGTACTCCTCGCGATCGAGTGTGAGCACGTCGTGATTCGCCTCAAGGTAGCTCCGAAGTTCTTCGACACGACCATCTTCCACGTGGAACTGGACGTTCCGCGGCCCGCCGACTGGGGGAATCGGCTCCCCATCCTCTCCCGTTTGAAGCGTNTCCTGCACTTCGGGCACGGAAAGATCGACCTGTTCGGACTGGTCAACGTTGGTGTGTCCGTGGTCTGCCGTCACGAGCAGTGCCGTCCGTTCGGCCGTTTCGGCGTCGAGTTCTTCGACCAGGCCCGTGCGGACTGCCTCGGTGACCATCCGGGCTTGTGCGTCATAGCGATCCTGCTCGGTTCCGGTGATATGTGCGATGTGGTCGACGTTGGGGACGTACGCGGTCACGTGAGTCGGGCCTTCGGCGTCGGCGAGTGTGTCCCGGACTGTGACCGCCATATCTGCGACGTTCCAGTAGCCGTTCGTGTCAGCGCCCGCCGTCGTAAGCTGTGAAGAGGCGGAGTTCGCGATACGCTCGGGCTGGGCGACGTGGGTGTCGATCCCCGCTGATTCAGCAGCGCCGTAGATGGCTTCGCCGGCGAACAGCTCACGAGCGTTCGCCAGCGGGTGCGCGTCGTGGACCCGGGTGCCGTCCTCCAAAAGAAAAGGGAGCGTTTGGATGGACGCCTCGATATCTCGGAAATACTGGTGCCAGCCAAGCAGCCCGTGTTCGGCCGGGAGAAGCCCAGTGTGGAGGGTGGTGATGGCTGCCGCCGTTTCGGAGGGGTAGACGGAGGTGAGTGGGGAGAGTTCACCGAACTCTTCGAACGATTCGAAGAACGGGACCTGACGATTCAAACGGTTCCACTGATCTAACCCGAGACCATCAAGCACGAGGAGGACCACGTTGTCGACTTCGCCGTTCAGCAGATCTCCAAAGGCGTCGTCGGGAAGTTCTCGATTGAACTCATCCGACAGCAGTGAGAGGGCGCTTTCGGTCACATCTGCAAAACAGCGGTCGCCGTAGGCCGGGAAGACGAACCCGTCTTCGGCGTAGCTATCCAGAAGGTCGTCGGAGTCGGTCATATCGCCGAATCGTGGATGGTCCCGTTTATTGGTACCGACAAAAGTCAGGGGACGGAATCGTTTCCGCCCCCGTTACAGGACAGTCTCTCAGTCCTGCATCTATTCAGCGTCCGTAACCGTCGCGCCGAGATCCTCGAGCACCGACCAGAAGTTCGGGAAGCTAACATCGACGTGTTCGGCGCCGGCGATGGTCGTCGTTCCCTTGGCGACGAGGCCGGCGATGGCCAGCGCCATCGCGATACGGTGATCCCCACGACCGTCGACCTCCGCGCCGACGAGTTCAGAGTCGCCTCCGTGCACGGTGAGTTTGTCCTGCTTCTCGGTGGTCTCGACGCCCAGCGTCCCGAGTTCCTCGGCCATCGCGCTCACGCGGTCCGTCTCCTTGTACCGGACGTGCTCGCAGTTGACGATTCGCGTGTCGCCGTCCGCGATCGCGCCGACGGCGGCGATAGTCGGGAGCAGGTCAGGTGTGTCGCCAACGTCGACTTCGACGCCCGAGAGCGCTCCTGCAGCAGCGTTGAGTTCGCCGGCCTCGCGGTCCCAGTCAATATCCGCGCCCATCTGTTCCAGGATTTCGACGATGGCGGTGTCGCCCTGTGCGCTGGGCTGGGCACCCTCGACGGTTACCGCCTCGCCATCTTCGGCGGCAACGGCGCCAGCCGCGGCGAGGTAGGAGATAGAGGAGAAATCACCGGGAACCGCGTAGCGGCCACTTTCTGGGTCGTACTGCTGACCCCCGGGAACACGGAACCCGTCCGCAGTATGCTCTGCGTCGACGCCGAACGCGTCGAGCACTTCGAGCGTGATTTCCACGTACGGCGCAGATTTGAGCGCTGTTTCGAGTTCGATATCCAGCCCCTCGTCGGTGACTGCACCGGCCATCAGCAGCGCGGTGATATACTGGGAGGAAACGTCGCCGGGGATGGCGACCTCGCCGCCTGAGAGTGGGCCGCCCAACACCAGTGGCGCCTGCCCGTTCCGCCGGGTGCTCTCAGCTCGGGTCCCGAGTTCGTCGAGGGCCGAAAGCAGCGGTCCTTGGGGCCGGGAGCGGAGTGACTCGTCGCCGGTCAGAACGGTGAGCCCTTCTCCGAGCGCAGCACACGCGGTGACGAGTCGCATCGTGGTCCCGGAGTTGGCACAGTCGATAACGTCGTCGGGCGTCGCGGGGCGGCCGTCGAACCCGTCGACTGGGAGCGCCCCGGTCTCTTTGAGGCGGAGGCGGTCCACCTCGCCGCCAAATGCCTCCACGGCGCGCATCGTCGCCTTCGTGTCGGCGCTCACCAGCGGGTCCTCGATGGTCGCTTCACCTGCATAGCCCGCAGCCAAGATTGCCCGGTGGGTGTAGCTCTTCGACGGCGGCGCGCGGCAGCGTCCGGCCACCTTGGACCGAGAGACGTGTTGCTTCATGGTCGAGCGTGCGGCGCTGGGGAAATGAGTCCTGCGGAGCCGCGGTTCCCCAGTTGGCCGCCTCCGGAACCAACTTGAGCCGTGGCACCAACCCACACGTATGTCGATGCACGACTACGAACTCTCAGAGCATGATGAGCCGTCGCTTTCCGGCGTCGAACGGGAACTGTACGACGCGGTGTCAGCCGACGAACCCTGGGAATTGGTCGAGCGGTTCTCCGAACTCGAACGGGTTTCCGGGAGCGACGAGGAGGTCGAGGCCGCCGAGTACGTCACGGACCGACTCACCGACCTGGGCGTCGACTACGAGCGCTACGACCCCGAACTCTACCTCTCCATTCCGGGGGAGGCCTCCCTCGCAGCGGCCGGCGAATCGTTTGACGCGGTCAAGACCGTCTCATTCGGTGGCGGAACGGCGGCTGGCGAGCTCGTCGACTTCGCAACAGGTGACGCCGCGAGCGTTGACGACATCCTCTCGACAGAGCTCGGCGAGGTGGGCGATATGACTGGCAACGTCGCCGTGCTCGACGGACTCCTCCCAATCGAAGCAATCGGCGAACTGGACGCGGCAGGTGTGGAGGGCGTGGTCGTCGTGCACCCACACGAGCGCGAACCCCACGAGGGAATCGCGACGCCAGTCTGGGGTGGTGCACCCGAACCCGGAGAGGAACACCGTATCCCGGACGTGCCGGTCATCGTGGCCGCCGCACCGGTCGGCCGCCGCTTACGCGAACTCGGCGAGGGCACGTCGATGGCGTTGACCGCCGAAACCGAAACGGGCTGGTTCGACGCTCCGGTCCTCGAAGCCCGAATTCCGTCGAGCGGTTCGAACACCGGTGACAACGAGTTCGTGCTTGTCCACGGCCACTACGATTCCTGGCACGTGGGCATCGCGGACAACGCGACGGGTGATGCAGCGCTGCTCGAACTCGCTCGGGTGTTTGCGGACCACGCCGACGAACTCAGCCGGGATATCCGTGTCTGCTGGTGGCCAGGGCACTCCACGGGTCGCTACGCCGGCTCGACGTGGTACGCCGAGCAGTTCGGCCTGGACATCTCCAAGAACTGCGTCGCACAGGTCAATGTCGACTCGCCCGGCGCCGCCGAAGCCACGGAGTTCGAGGACATGCTCTGCTGGATGCCAGAAGCCGACGCGCTCGCTAGGAACGCCATCGACGACGTGTGCGGAAAAGCAGCCACGGAGGTCCGCCCGCCCCGTGCCGGCGACTACTCCTTCAACAACCTCGGCGTGACTGGCTGTTTGATGCTCTCTTCGAACATCCCGAAAGCGGTCCGCGAAGAGCGAGGCTACCACGCCGTCGGTGGCTGTGGCGGCCACAGCAACGCCTGGCACCTCAGCACTGACACGCTGGACAAGGCCGACCCCGACGTGCTGGTCCGGGATATCCGAGTCTACGCGACTATCGTCGCCCGACTCGCCCGGCGGGAAATTCTCCCCTTGGACTTCCGCCACACTGTCGAGTCACACCAGCAGACCCTTGCGGAGTACGACGAGGCAGCAGGCGACCGGTTCGACCTTTCCCCGGTCCGCGAGGCGCTCGGCACTCTCGACGCAGCCGTCGACGGCTTCTACGACGACATCGACGCTGGTGGGCCCCCGGAGTTCGTCGCCGACGACATCGACGCCGAGACGGCCAACGAAGCCATCCTCGCCCTCCAGCGCTCGCTCATCCGCGTCGACTACACCACTGAAGGGCAGTTCGAGCAGGACCCCGCGACCGACCGGCCGCCGTACCCGGGGCTCGCTCCCGCGGCCCACCTGAACGACATGGACGCGAGCGAACGGAAGAAGCAGCTAGTCGCGCTCCAACGCCAACGCAACCGCGCGGTCTCGCTGCTCGAGGAGGCGACGGAGGTGCTCCGATGAGCGGCGACGCCGACGATGCCGGCGAGCGGCGGAGCGAGGAGATGCGGCTCGAACTCAACGGCGCGGAACTCCACGTCGAGACCCAGGGGGACCCGAATGACCCGGCGGTGCTCGCACTCCACGGCGGTCCCGGAATCAGCGACGGCCGGAAATCAATCCGCGGGTTCGCGCCGCTGGCCGACGACCATTATCTCGTCGCACCGGATTACCGAGGCTGCGGGCGCTCGGAGCTCCAGCCCCCCTACACGAACGAGCAGTTCGCCGCCGACGTGGAGGCGCTTCGGGCCGAACTCGGCCTCGGCGACGTGGTGCTGGTCGGTGGGTCCTACGGCGGCTTCATCACCCAGCAGTACGCGGTCGACTACCCCGAGCACCTCGCGGGGTTCGTCCTCCGGGACACAGCGGCGACGCCTGAGTACGACCTGGAAGCGCGCGAAATCGCCCGCCGACGGCTTCCGGAGGTGCGCGAGCGAGGCATCGACGTTCCTCACATCACGGCGGCCGAACTCGACCGTGTGATGGACGGGGAGGTCCGCTCAGACGAGGAGTTCCGCCGGCTCTTCCACGGAATGTTGCCGCTCTATGCACCCTCGCTCGATGCGTTCGACGCCGAGGCCGCCGCCGACCAAATCGCGGAGCTACGATTTCACCACGAAACACACAACGCGATGTTCAGCGATGTTTTCCCCGAGATGGACTACACCGACGACCTCCCCGGTGTCGGCGCGCCGGCGTTGGTCACGGTCGGCCGCCACGACTGGATTACGCCGCCCGCGGCCAGCGAGGAGATCGCCGACCTGTTGCCGGACGCCCGCCTCGAAATCTTCGAGGAGAGCGGTCACAACCCCCACTTCGACCAACGCGAGGCCTACATGAAGCGGGTCGACGACTTCTTCGCAGAAATCGGCTACTGACCCGGAGTTGAAAGGGGAGAGCGTGGCCAACGTCCCTATGCATTGAGAACTACCGCGGGACGGTTCGCGGTTGTGCGACCAGCCGTCCCGTGGGGAGCCGGTCGCCTGCTCGCTACACCTTCAGAGCGATAGGTCTGCACCCGCTGCGCCGGCCATCGCCCCAGCCATCACGCGGGTCGCCTTCGCACAGTCCTCCCACTCGGTCCACTCGAGGGGGTTGTGGCTGATACCGTCGACCGACGGCGCGAACAGCAGCGATGCGTCAGTCACGTCGGCGACGTGCATCGTGTCGTGGGCAGCGCCCGAGTGGATATCCATCGTCTCGATTCCCGCTTCCTCACCGGCACAGTGAGCCCCTGCTCTGAGCTCCTCGGACATCGGCGTCGGTTCGAGATCGAACGGGCGTTCGAAACTCGTCTCGACGCCACGGGACTGTTCGACGACGCTGAGACTCGCTTGGGTCGCTTCTACGATCGTCTGCATCGACTGGTAGTCGATATCTCGGATGTCGACGCCCATCTCGATTTTTCCTGGAACGACGTTGGTCGCATTGGGAGAGACATCGAGGGAGCCGACGGTCCCGACAGCAGTCTCGCTCTCTTGGTCGACCACATCGTTCGCGGCCGCTTCCACGTCGAGGACGACCTCCGAGGCAGCCGCGAGCGCGTCGGTTCGCTCGTCCATCGGCGTCGCGCCCGCGTGGTTTGCTTCTCCCAGCACCTCCACCTCGCAGTGGGTGATTCCCGTGATGGTCGTGACGACGCCGACGGGGACGCCCTCGCGTTCCAGCCGAGTGTCTTGCTCCACGTGGAGCTCGTACCAGGCGTCCCACGCGCTCGCGTCGAGTCGACCCTCGCCGCGGAAGCCGATTTCGTCGAGGGCCTCCCCGAGCGTGATACCGTCGTCGTCCTGGATCGCGAGTGCTTCCTCGACGGTACGTTCACCGACGGCGACTGAGGAGCCGAGCAGCCCATCAGCGAACCGCTGGCCTTCCTCCTCCGTGAAGGAGACGACGACCACCGGTCGGGCTGGCTCGACATCAGCCTCCTGCATCGCTCGAACCGCCTCCAGAGCCGCATAGACGCCGAGCGGGCCGTCGAAGATGCCGCCCTCCGGGACGGAGTCGACGTGACTGCCCGCCGCGACGGGTGCGGCGTCGGGGTCCGCTGAGTCGGGCGTCCACGTTCCGGCGATGTTTCCAACGGCGTCCACCGTCACGTCCAGATCAGCGTCTTCCATCCGCTCGACCAGCGTTTCGCGGGCGCTGCGGTTCGCTTTGGTCCCTGTGAGTACCGTACGGCCGCGGCCCGCTTCGANCGCAATCTCGCCATGTTCGGCATTCGCTTCGATATCTGCTCGCAGTCGGTCTCGGTCGACGTTCATGTACTGGCGTGGGGTCCCAGCCCACCTTACGCTTGGCCTTCCGGCGATGGTGAGAGGGTCTTGAGGAGGTTTGTTACCCCCGGAAGCGTGGTGCTTAACCCCGACGAACCCTTCGATTTGTCAAATGGAGAACGCCGGTGTGGACGCGTTCACGCACCTGGGGCCGGCGGTCCGCTCGGCTCTTTCGGAGCGGGGGTTCTCGACACCCACCGAGCCACAGCGACGGGCGATACCCCCGCTCGCGTCGGGGGAGAACGCACTCGTCATCGCACCCACCGGAACAGGGAAGACTGAGACGGCGATGCTGCCCGTGCTGGACAGCATCGCGGCCGCGGAGGAGCGCCACGGCATCTCGGCGCTCTACATCACACCCCTGCGCGCACTGAACCGCGACATGATGGAACGACTGGAGTGGTGGGGTGAGACGCTCGACGTGGCGGTTGACGTGCGTCACGGCGACACGACCGATTACCAGCGGAGCAAGCAGGCCAATGACCCGCCGGACGTGCTCATCACGACCCCCGAGACCGTCCAGGCGATGCTGAGCGGGAAGAAGCTCCGGAAAGCACTGGAGGACGTACAGCACCTCGTCATCGACGAGGTCCACGAACTTGCGGCCTCCAAGCGGGGTGCCCAGATGACCATCGCGATGGAACGCATCGAGGAGCTGTCGGGCCCGTTCCAACGCATCGGGCTCTCTGCCACCGTTGGTGACCCCCACGAGGTGGCGAAGTTCCTCTGTGGGTCAGCCTGCGGGGAGACACGCACGCAGCGAGAGTACCGCATTGTCGAGGTCGACGCCGGCTCCAAGGTAGAGTTCGAGGTGGTCCAGCCCGAAATTACCGGGGCCGACCGCCGACTCGCCGGGGAACTGGCGACAGAGGCCGAAATCGCCAGCCACGTTCGGTTCATCCGCGACGTGGTCACCGAGAACGAGTCCACGTTGATTTTCGTCAACACCCGGCAGACGGCCGAAGCATTGGGCTCGCGATTCAAGAGCCTCGGTGCACCCATCGGCGTCCACCACGGCTCGCTCTCGAAAGATGCGCGAATCGATGTCGAGGAAGCGTTCAAAGCCGGAGATATCGACGGCCTCGTCTGCACGTCGTCGATGGAGCTGGGCATCGACGTTGGGCGGGTGGACCACGTCGTGCAGTACGGCTCACCCCGGGAAGTGGCTCGGTTGCTCCAGCGCGTGGGGCGCGCAGGCCACCGCCGTGGACAGGTCTCCCACGGCACCATTGTAGTTTCAGACCCCGACGACGCCAGCGAAGCGATGGCCATCGCGCGGCGAACCGCCGCTGGCGAGGTAGAGCCGGCAGGCATCCACGAAGGGAGTCTCGACGTTCTCGCGAACCAGATAACCGGGCTGTTGATGGACTTCGGCGAAATCGACGCTCGAGACGCGTTCGATTTGGTCCGGCGGGCCTACCCCTTCCGCAACCTCGAGGAGCGGCAGTTCCGCGAAGTGGTCCGGGAGCTCTCCTCGAACCGACTGCTCTGGCTGGAAGAGGACCACGACCGCCTCGAGAAATCCGGCGGCACCTGGCAGTACTACTACGCCAACCTCTCGATGATTCCAGACCAGGAGACCTACCAGGTCTACGACGTCTCCTCACGCCGGGGCATCGGCAGCCTCGACGAACGGTTCGTCGTCAACTTCGCCGAACCCGGCTCGGTGTTCGTCCAGCGCGGCGAGATGTGGCGCGTCGACCGGGTGGACGAAGAGGAAGAGCGCGTCGAGGTTTCACCAGTCCAGGACCCCGGCGGCGAGGTCCCGACATGGGTCGGCTCCGAGATCCCGGTTCCGGCACCAGTCGCCAACGAAGTCGGGGAGCATCGCGGTGTCGCCGCCAAGCAGTTCGAGAACGGTGCGGCCCTATCTGCGGTTGCCGCGGACCTGCGTCACCGCTATCCCGTCGGGAGCCACACCGCTGAGGCGGCACTTGACCCCGTGGAACGACAGGTCGAGGCGGGGGAACCCATACCGACCGCGGAGCGGTTGGTCGTCGAAGGGCACGGTCGAACCATCGTGGTGAACTCGCCGTACGGCCACACCGTGAACGAGACGCTCGGCCGGCTCTGTTCGGCGCTCGTCGGTCAACGCACCGGCTCCTCGGTCGGGATGGAGGTGGACCCGTATCGCATCGAGTTTGAGGTGCCCGGCGGCGTCGGCGTCGGGGTGTTCCGCGACGTGCTTCAGGAGACTGACCCGGGCCACGTCGAGGCGATTTTGGAACTCGCGTTGAAGAACTCGGACGCGTTGAAGTTCACGCTCACCCACGTCGCCGCGAAGTTCGGCGCGCTCAAGCGCTATCAGGGGCAGGGCCGCTTTGGCGCCGACCGCCTGCTCGCTGCGCTCGAGGACACCCCAATCTACGAGGAGGCGATCAGGCAGGTGTTCCACGAGGACCTCGCTGTGGAGGCGACCTGTGCTCTGCTCGAACGCGTGCAGACAGGAGAAGTCGAACTTGCAACCGCGCGCGAACGTACTCCCATCGGCGCGGGCGGGCGCTCTGCGGGCGGTGAGTTCCTCGTTCCGGAAACGGCCGACGCGAGCGTCATCCAGACCGTTAAAGACCGCATCGAGGGCGACCGCGTCTTGCTGTTCTGTGTCCACTGCAAGGATTGGACGCGCAAGCAGGCGGTGGGCCGGATCCGAAAATCAATCAAATGCCCCAAATGCGGCTCCACCCGGGTTGCCGCGTTGAACCCGTGGGCCGACGAGGTGGTGAAAGCCACTCGTGCCGAGGAGAAAGACGAGGAACAGGACCGGATGACGCGAAAAGCGTTCAAATCGGCAAATCTGGTCCAGGCGAACGGGCTGAAGGCGGTTCGGGCGCTCGCGGCCCGCGGCGTCGGCCCACAGACCGCCGCCCGCATCATCTCGAAGTTCCGGGAGGACGAAGCGGCGTTCTACCGGGATATTCTCGAACAGGAGCGCCAGTATGCGCGGACCAAAAGTTTCTGGGAGTAGTGCAGCCGCGGCGGTGATCCGTGTCAATCGTGAGTCGACGGCATAGCTGTGTAGCCAACCCTGACAAAGCGGCATGCTGTCTGCCACGAGACACCTCACCCGAACCCACACGCTGAAGCCTCCGCCACCGTCACCCCAAGGTAATGAGTGAGGACGAACTCCGCCTGACAGTCAGGGCGGCCGAAAAACGTGATGCTGGTCGCGGCATCGCCCGGTTGCCAGAATCCGCACGTGGCAAACTGGGACTGCTTTCGGGCGACACCGTCGTGGTCGCGGGCGAACGCGAGACGGTCGCGAAGCTCTGGCCGGCCCGCGGGGACCTGCCGGACGGCGTCATCCGAATTGACGCTGACAGCCGAGCCAATGCCGGCGTGAAGGTGGGCGAGACGGTCCGGGTTCGGGCTGCGGAGCTCGAACCCGCGGCTCGCGTGCGACTTCGTGGTCCCGCCTCCCTCCGAGATGTCGACGTTCCACTGGACGAACTCGAACGACTCGCGACCGAGGACGTTCGGAACCGACCGCTGCAGGCCGGCGACCGCCTCCGGCTCGAACGACTCTCGGGTATCTCCTTCACCGTTGCTGAGACCGAGCCGGACGGACGGGTGCAGGTCACCGAGGACACGACCGTCGAAGTGATCATCGAGGGAGGAGAGGCGGAGTCGAACGCCCCGCGCGTCGGGGATACTGGTGGCGAGGCTGCAGCTCCACACAGAACCGATGCGGAGAACGAGCCGAATCAGGGAGCCACCACCTCAGAGTCCGAACCGCGGGCACCAGCGACCGGCGTCAGCTACGAGGATATCGGGGGGCTCGACGAGGAACTCGAACTGGTGCGTGAGACCGTCGAACTGCCGCTCTCCCGGCCGGACCTGTTCGCCCGGCTGGGTATCGACCCGCCGAAAGGGGTGTTACTCCACGGGCCGCCGGGGACGGGGAAGACACTCATCGCGAAAGCTGTCGCCAACGAGGTGGATGCGACGTTCATCTCCATCTCCGGCCCGGAGGTGATGAGCAAGTACAAAGGCGAGAGTGAGGAGCGCATCCGCGAGGTGTTCCAAGCGGCGGCCCGCGACGCCCCGGCAATCATCTTCTTCGACGAAATCGACTCCGTCGCGCCAAAGCGCGAGAGTGGTGGCGACGTTGAGAACCGCATCGTCGGCCAGCTTCTCTCGCTAATGGACGGTCTCGACACCCGGGGCGAGGTTGTCGTCATCGGTGCCACCAACCGTGTCGACGAACTCGACCCCGCACTCAGGCGTGGCGGCCGCTTCGACCGTGAGATCGAGATCGGCGTCCCCGACGAGAAGGGCCGCCGTGAGGTGCTGTCGGTCCACACTCGGGGGATGCCGCTGGCGGATGATGTCGACGTGGACCGGCTCGCGGCCCGCACCCACGGGTTCACTGGTGCGGACCTCGCAACCCTGGCGAAAGAGGCCGCGATGTCGGCGCTTCGGAAGGCACGAAGACAGCCGCCGGCGGAGACTGTGGACGACGCTGAATCACCGCCTGATGACGCCGCGGCTCGGTTCGCAACAGCGGACCTGACCATCACCAGGGCAGATTTCGAGTCGGCGCTTGCGGCCGTCGAACCCAGCGCGATGCGGGAGTACGTCGCCGAGACGCCAGACGTGANCTTCGAGGACGTTGGCGGACTCGACGACGCCAAAGCGACCCTCCAGCGAGCGGTGAGTTGGCCGCTCAGCTACGGGCCGCTGTTCGAGGCTGCCAACACAACCCCACCGACTGGCGTGTTGCTCCACGGCTCGCCCGGAACCGGGAAGACGCTGCTGGCCCGGGCCATCGCCGGCGAGAGCGGTGTCAACTTCCTGCAGGTCGCCGGCCCGGAACTGCTGGATCGCTACGTCGGCGAGAGCGAGAAAGCGGTCCGGGAGCTGTTTGAACGCGCCAGACAGGCCGCACCGTCCATCGTCTTCTTCGACGAACTTGACGCCATCGGGGGCGAACGCGGCGGTGGCAACGACTCAGGCGTCGGTGAACGGGTGGTCTCGCAGCTCCTGACCGAACTCGACAGGGTGGCCGACAACCCTGGCATCGTCACCCTCGCCGCAACCAACCGCAAGGGCGCTATCGACCCCGCGCTCCTGCGGCCGGGCCGGTTCGAATCACACGTCCGCGTCCCGGCGCCCGATTTGGACGCGAGGCGTGAGATTCTCGAAATCCATGTCGCCGACAAGCCGCTGGCCGACAACGTCGACCTCGACGCGCTTGCGGCGGCGATGGCTGGCTACTCCGCCGCGGAAGTCGCCGCGGCCGTTCGGCAGGCGATGCTGCTGGCTATCGAGGCGGTGGTGGACCGCTACGAAGGCGAGACGGCCAACGAGCACGCCAATGAACTGCTGCTCACACAGGACTGTTTCGACCGGGCACTCGACGCAATCGACAGCTCGGGCTGAGAGCCATCCGATAGGGAAAAGTAGGGTCCGTCCGGAGTCGGAGCTATGGCTGACCACGACGACCACGGGGACCACGACGACCACGGAGAGAGCGAGGGACGAATCACGTCACCGATGCAGGAGTTCGGCACGGGCCAGGTCGGCATCGGCCTCGTCGTGNTGCTCGTCGGCCTCGTGGTGACGTTCGGGCTGGCGTTCGGTTTCGTCGGCATCTGAGCCGGCAGGGCTGACGACGACCACANTNNTACTCGCCCGTTCGACCCGGTAGCTGCTGGTTCATTCCTCGGCGCACCAGGGCAGCCGCGCTATCGTCTCCTTCGCCGAGTTCGGTGGCGAACGCCGCTTGGATTTCCATCGCTGTCACGGTCGAAATATCGGCGCTACATCCTCCAAGAACGAGGGAGAAACCGCGACACAGACGAATGGCGTAGTGCCTACCCGCCGGGACCGCGACGGATATTCTTGCGAACCAACACCTACGGGCGACCAGCCTAATCGATCGTGGACGCCCAGGCCGAACGTAGGTCGTCCACGTGCTCCACACCGGCGGTGAGGGTCTCCTCGCCAACTGTCAGCGAGAGCTCGCCGTTGTTCGTGGCCGTCCCGAGGGTCGAAACCGTCGCGGCGGCGCCGACCGCCTCACGCACCGCCTCCACATCGGTCGTCTCCACCACGACCCGGCCTGGTGCCTCGCTGAATAGCGCCGCAGAGGAGTCAACGCTGGCGTCGACGCCCGCGGTGGTCGTCACCAGTTCCGCGAGCGAAACTGCGAGTCCGCCGTCGCTCACGTCGTGGGTCGCGAGCGTCGACTCAAGGTCGGCGACAGCGACGAGCGCCGTGACGAGCGCGCCGGGGTCGGCCGGGAGCCCGGGGAACTGGTCGCTGCCACCGAACTGCGAGAGCAGGAGCGAGCCGCCGAGCGCGTCGGGGTCGGCCGACCCGTTGGCCGACCCCGCCTCGGAGGCAGCGGGCTCGACCAGCACCAGGTCGCCGGTGCCGACTGCTGTTGCGGGCGGAGTGGTCCCCGGCTCGCGTGTTCCCAGCATCGCGAGCGTCGGGGTCGGAGCGATAGGGCCCGACTCCGAATCGTTGTAGAGCGAGACGTTTCCGCCGACGACTGGCGTCTCGAGGTCGGCACAGGCCGCAGCGAGTCCATCCACGGCGGCCGCAAAGCCGTCGTAGGTCTCTGGGTTCTCGGGGTTGCCGCCGTTGAGACAGTCCACGGCCGCGAGCGGCGTTGCTCCCTTCGCGGCGAGGTTCGTCGCGTTCTCGATAGCGACAGCGCGGGCGCCGGCCGCCGGGTCGCACGCCGTCCAGTAGGGGTTCGCACCCGAGGAGAGGGCGATGGCGGCGTCGGTCTCGTGGAGGTTCAGTATCGCGGCGTCGTCGCCCGGCGGCGTCGCAGTCCTGAGACCGACTTCGTGGTCGTACTGACGGTACACCCACTCCTTGCTCGCGGCGGTGGGGTCCGCGACGACGGCCTCGAACGCCGCAGTGAGGTCGTAGTCGGGGAGGTCGGTTTCGGGTGCTGGCGCGGGCTCTCGGCCGAGGTCATTGAGCGGCGCACCATCCGCAAGGAATGCTGCGGGGGTGTCAACGACAGTTTCGCCCTCGAACCGGCAGACGTAGTTGCCTTCAGTTACCTCGCCGATGTCTGAGCAGCCGAGGTCAAACCGGTCGGCTATCTCCGTGACGCGCTCGACGTTCTCTGGCTCAACCTCGTAGCACATCCGTTCCTGAGACTCCGCGAGGAGAATCTCCATCGCGTTCATGTTCGGTTCGCGCTGGTGGACTGTGGCGAGGTCGATGTCGGCGCCGAATCCGCCCTTCGCGACGAGTTCGGAGGAGGCACCGCCCAGTCCTGCAGCGCCGAGGTCGCGGGCGGATTCGAGCAGGCCCTCGTCGACCAGGGCTTCGTTGCATTCGATGAGTAGTTTCTCCGAGTACGGGTCGCCCACCTGCACCGCGGGGCGGTCTTCGGTCTCGGCGTCCTCACCCAGGTCCTCGCTGGCGAACGAGGCGCCGCCGAGTCCATCTCGGCCGGTGGCGTTTCCGAGCAACACGAGGCTGTTACCGGCTTCCTGGGCCTCTGCGGTCACCAGCCGCTCTTGTGTGGTCTTCCCGACACAGGCGACGTTAACGAGGGGGTTTCCCTCGTAGCCGTCGTGGAAGGCGACGCTGCCGGCGACGGTTGGGACGCCGATGGCGTTGCCGTAGTCCGCGATTCCCTCAACGACGCCGTCGAGGAGGTAGCGAGAGTGTTCCCGGTCGAAACCCCCGAAGTAGAGCGAGTCCGCGAGCGCGATGGGGAACGCACCCATCGAGAGCGTGTCGCGGACGATGCCGCCGACGCCCGTGGCGGCGCCGTCGTACGGGTCGACGAAGCTCGGGTGGTTGTGGCTCTCGATACCGAAGGTGAGCAGCGTGTCAGTTCCCGGGATACGCACGACTGCGGCGTCGTCGCCGGGGCCGATTTCGACCTGCTCGCCCTCGCTCTCGAACGCGGAGAGCAGCATCCGCGAGGAGCGGTAGGCACAGTGCTCGCTCCAGAGGTTCTCGAACAGGTGGTCCTCCGCTTGCGTCGGCTCGCGACCGAGCTCCGCGACGACGCGTTCGTGGTCGGCATCCGCGAGAGGCATTCAGCTGTGTGGTCAGCTTCGGGGTGCAAAGGGGTTTCGTTGTGCACGTTCGTGGTTTTCCGACAGCCCGCCCGACGGTTCGGCCGGATGGGTCGTCCGTCGGGACCGTTCCCCTTTTTACCGCCCGACTCGAACCGCCAGCCGTGCTTTCGGTCGAGCTACACTGTCACTCGGCGCTCTCCCACGACGGCCGTGATTCGGTCGAGTTGCTCGTGGAGCAAGCCGCCGCAGTCGGGCTCGACGCGATCGCTGTCACGGACCACGACGAAATCGCCGCCAGTATCGACGCGGCGGCTATCGCCGAGGAGCACGGACTGGTCGGCATCGTCGCGATGGAAATCACCTCCGCGGCGGGCCACGTGCTCGCGCTGGGCATCGACAAAGCGGTGCCACCCGGTCTTTCCTACGACGAAACGCTCGAGCGTATCCACGACCAGGGCGGTATCGCCATCGTTCCGCATCCCTTCCAGAGCTCCCGCCACGGCGTCGCCGCCCACATCACCGACGAACAGTTGGCCAGCGCCGATGCCATCGAAGTGTACAACTCCCGGCTGCTGACTGGGCGCGCGAATCGTCAGGCCGAGCGGTTCGCCACTGCTCACGGCGTCCCAAAGACCGCCGGGAGCGACGCCCACATCTCCGAGATGGTCGGGCAAGCAGTCACCGAAGTGGGAGCAGACGAACGAACTGTCGACGCTGTCCTCGATGCAATCTGTGCGGGACGGACGAGTGTCGTCGGCCAGAAGACGCCGTGGCGCATCTCCTTCCGCCAGGCCGCCGGTGGCGCCAAACGCCGCGTCCAACGGCGGTTCCGGGAGTTCCTCTGAGTATGCAGTTCCCGACTGCTGAGGGCGAACAGCTCCGTGGGGCTGCTCTCGAAACTGTCCGTCAGGCGCTCGAGACTGGCGAACCACTTTCGGGGACCGCCGGCTTCGCTGGCGCTATCGACGAGATGCTCGTCCGGGACGTACTCGGACGAGAGCCGCTGTACGTTGAGGCGGTGACCAACTCTCCAGAGTGGGCATTCAGCCCAGAGCTGCTGGATAACCCCGAACTCGTTTCCGCCGGGAGCGTCGTTCACGACGATGGGACGACTGAGCAACAGTGGGCGCTTCCAGACCCAGAACCGACCACAGACCACCAGGACGCTATCGCGACCGTCCGAGACGCCGTGCTGACGAGTGTCCGCGAACCCGACTCTGAGGGACTGGCCATCGCGTTTTCCGGCGGTGTCGACTCCGCCGTTGTCGCCGCTGGCGTCCCCGACGCCCCCTGCTACGTCGCGGGCTTCGAAGGCTGTCACGACGTGGAGGCGGCTCGCGAGGCCGCCGACCTGCTGGACCGCGACCTGCGTGTCGTCGCTTTCGACCACGAGGATATTGTGCGCGCGGTTCCGGAGATTGTTCGCGCGACAGGTCGTTCGAACCCGATGGACGTCCAGATCGCGCTCCCGCTCTACTTCACCGCCGAGCAGGCGGCCGCCGACGGCTTCGACCGGCTCGCGGTCGGGCAGGGTGCGGACGAACTGTTCGGCGGCTACCGGAAGGTGGTGAACCCCGGGGAAGACCACCGCGTCGAGGCCGACACAGTCCGTGGGGCGACCCGCGAGGTGGTTTCAACGCTGCCCGAACAGCTCCCCCGCGACGTGCTGACGCTCCGTGCTGCGGGGGCCGAGCCGGTCGCCCCGCTGCTACACGATCGGGTGGTCGATGCCGCGCTCCGGCTTCCACCTGAGCTACTGGCGACCGAGGACGGTCGAAAAATCGGGCTCCGGCACGCTGTTGAGGGCGTGGTGCCGGACCCAGTCAGACGGGCCGAGAAGAAAGCCGTCCAGTATGGGACCTACGCCGCCAGAGAACTCGACCGGCTGGCCCGACAAGCGGGCTTCAAAAAGCGGATGGACGACCACGTGGGTCAGTATATCGACCAGTTGGTCGCGGAGTCATAGCGCCGTTACTCGGTTTCTTCGGCCGCCTCGATGGCTCTGAGCGCGAGCGTCACGGTATCATCGTCGATATCGCTCTCGCGCAGGTCCTCGGGAGTGTACCAGCCCCAGACGTCGACACCCGCCTCGTCTGGCCCCGGCGAAATCTCTCGGGAGGAAACCGTCGCGAAGTAGACGTGGTCGATGTGCTGGTGGTAGATGTTCCCGTCGTGGCTGTCGATGGTGTAGAGCAGCTGCTCGCGGGGACGCGGGAGGGTCTCGCCGTTCGGCGCGCCGATAGATTCTGTCCCGTCGAGGAGGGTGGGTTCGAGGCCGATTTCTTCGCGAGTCTCGCGCAACCCTGCCTCGTGCGGGAGTTCGTCGCGGTCGACATGGCCGCCCGGTGGAATGCGGATACCGAGTTTCGGGTGACGATGCAGCGCGGCGGCGCCGTCGTTGATGACGTAGACTGTGGCGGTAAAGTGGCGAGTGGTTTCCATAGCCCCACCACCGTGTGCGTCGGTTTCGGGGTTGCGGTTCGAGCAGGGGCTGTCGTAAGAACTACTTACACAGGGTGTCGTCTTTCGGTATGGCACACGACGATTCTGGCTCAGACCTCGGAGTCGGCGTAGGGACACTGCTCTCCGTCGTCGCCGTACTCGCAGCCGTGGGGATGGCAGTGACCGACCCGAGCGCGACCTACGAGAGCGGGATGCACACCGCGGCAGTCCCGTTCGCCATCGCGATGACCGCCGGGATCGCCGGGGTCGCGGCGATCCACCTGCTCTGGGAGTAGTGGGATAACCGTTAAGACCGAGAGACCCATAACTGCAGTACTGATGAGTGAGTACACCGAGGAGGAGGCCCGCATCGTCGCCTACCTGCGGGACAGCGTCTCCGCCGGCGACCGATATTTCCGGGCCAAGAACATCGCCGAGGCCATCGGACTCACTGCCAAACAGGTCGGCACACGGCTCCCCCATCTCGCGGAGAAATCGGACGACGTCGATATCGAGAAGTGGGGTCGCTCGAAGTCGACCACTTGGCGCGTCACCCATCACGGGTAACGCGACGTTCTCGTCGTTCTTCTCGCTGCGAGCGACACTGGCCTCTACTGACAAATTCTGGGGACTGGCAGGCTCGGCCGGAGTCCCATCCCGTTATCACCCACCCGGTCATAGCCGGCTATATGACCGTCCGTGTCCAACGGACCTTCGAGTTCGACGCGCCGCCGGAGGACGTGTGGGAGTTCATCGCCGACCCCGCCTCGCGGGCCGAGGCCATCTCCGTCGTCGACAGCTACGAAGCCCACGACGATGGCTCGATGACCTGGCGAGTGCGCCTGCCAGTCCCCGGCATCAGTGCGACCGTCGCCGTCGAAACGGAGGAAACTCGCAAGGAACCGCCGGAACTAGTCGAGTTCGTCGGCCGCTCGCGCGCGCTTAGCGTGACCGGGACACACACCGTCGAGGCGACTGAAACCGGGAGCCGACTGCACAACGAGTTCGTCGTCGACGGCCGCATTCCGGGCGTCGAACGGTATTTCAAGAAGAACCTCGACACCGAACTCGACAACCTCGAGCGTGCACTCCGTCGCGCGGTGGAGGCCGACGAATGATCGATTCGGGAATCGGACCCGACGAGGAGGCCCTGACGCTCACACTGGCACAGCACAGGGTCGAGGCCGCCGACGTGCGGGGCAACGTCGACCGAGCCGTCGGCTCCATCGAGCGAGCAGCGGACGAGGGGGCCGATATCGTCGCCCTGCCAGAACTGTTCAACGTCGGCTACTTCGCGTTCGATTCCTACGCTCGCGAGGCCGAACCGCTCGACGGTCCGACGCTCGAACGCATCTCCGCGGCCGCTGCAGAACACGAAGTCGCAGTGCAGGCAGGCAGCATCGTCGAGGACCTCGAGGCAAGCGCCGACGCAGGGGTTGAGACGCCGACCGCGGAGGGGCTGGCAAACGCTGCAGTCTTCTTTGACCGCTCGGGGAAGCGCCGTGGGGTTTACCGGAAACACCATCTGTTCGGCTACGACTCCGCGGAAACGCGGCTGCTGACAGCCGGGCAGGCGCTCCCAACCGTCGAGTTCGAGGGGTTCACCGTCGCGATGACTACCTGTTATGACCTCCGGTTCCCCGAACTCTACCGCCGGCTCGCGGAGGAGGATGTTTCCCTGGTGCTGGTGCCGAGCGCGTGGCCGTACCCTCGGATCGAGCACTGGAAAACACTGCCACGCGCACGGGCTATCGAGAACCTCACGTACGTCGCCGCAGCCAACGGCTCCGGCGAGATGGACGGTGACCAACTGGTGGGGCGCTCGACAGTTTACGACCCGTGGGGGACGCCACTCGCCAGCTCCGACGACGACCCCGCACTGGTGACTGCAGAGATTTCGCCCAGCCGGGTCGAGGCAGTCCGTGAGGAGTTCCCCGCACTTCGAGATCGCCGGGAGTAACGCACGCCAGACCCGCGGGATTTATACCCTTCAATCGATTACAGTAAACTGTCGACAGACGACGCTTTTCTCGTCGTCGCGTCGGCAAGCCAACCACCGCAGACGCGCGCCGTGACGACGGGGTCCGTCACGACCCGCATCGTCGGACCGCTTACGGGGGCCACCCGGTCCGACATCTCCCGCCTCCGCCTTCTCAGTAATTCAGTGACCGTGGCTACTCAGTCACCCGACCGCGCCGGCCCCATGTCGACACTCACGCGCTTGCCGGTCGCCGCTGAGCGGTAGACCGCACCCATCGTCTGAACGTCGACGAGCCCGTCGTGACCGTCCGGTTCCGGTGGCGTCCCGGTGAGCAGGCAGTGGGCAAAGTAATCGAACTCCTCGACTGTCTCGTTGAGGCCCCAATCCGAGAGTTCAACGGTCGCCGCGTCGGTGTCGATTCTCACTTCTCGGTCGCTATTCACCCCAAAGGCGTTCTCGATACGGATGCGGCCCTCGCTGCCGACGATCTCGAGCCAGGAGTCCGCCTTTCCAGTGAAGCTTGCTGTGAAGTCGCCGACTGCACCGGTCGCGAACTCGACGTTGAAGTGGACGTGCTCGTCGGCGAATCTGGGGGAGCCCGGGTCCTCGGATTTGCTGCCGAAGGGTTCCGTGGCGCGGGCTATCCCATCGACAGTCACTGGATCGGTGCCGAGCAAGTAGCGAGTCGTGTTGAGCGGATAGACGCCGACGTCCATCAGCGCACCGCCGCCGGCGAGTTCGCCGTCGAGGCGCCACTGATCCGGTCCGCTGGAGCCTCCCAACACGTCGAACGTGAACTCACCCATCGCTTTCGTTGGTTCGCCGATGCCCCCGTGGGAGATGAACGAGGCCAACGCGCGAATGACCGGGTCGGTCTGCATCCGGTAGGCGGTCATCAGCGTCACCCCAGCGTCCTCGCAGCGTTCGACGGCAGCGCGGGCACGCTCGGTCGTCGCTTCGAGGGGCTTCTCCGAGATGACGTGTTTCCCGTGGTCCGCAGCAGTCCGGATGTGGTCGAGGTGGAGGCGGTTCGGTGTCGCAACGTAGACGGCGTCGTAGGCGTCGACCTCCTCGCCCTCGGCGTACTGTTCGTAACTCAGCGAGAGCGCGTCGTGTCCCTCGGCCACGCGGTCAGCTTTCTCCGGGTGGCCTGAAACGACAGCACCGAGTTCTGTGTAGTCGCCCGCTTCGATGGCCGGAATGGAGACGTTGCGCGCGTAGTTGCCCAGCCCAACGACGGCCATGCTGACACTCTCCTCCGGGTCGGTGTCCCAATCCCGTGTGGAAGCGGCGTCGATGAGCGCTTGTAGGTCCATATCCGTCGGTGGAGCGGCTGGGGCAAAACGGTTGGTGGAGCGGCTGGGGCAAAACGGTTGGTGGAGCAACGACACCGGCGGTGGAACTTTCTCTCCCGGTTCCGACCCACCGCGCATGGAACCGGTCAACGAATCGGATCTCGAGTGGACCGAAACCGAACGCGGGGAGACGGCGTTCCGGCGCAAACGGCTCGCGGCCGCCGCGGTTGAAGCGCCCACGGACCGAGCAAGCGAAGGCGGCGCTGAGGACCTCGGCTGTAGCCTCTATGAACTCCCCCCGGGGAAGCGTTCGTGGCCCTACCACTACCACGTGGCCAATGCGGAGGCGTTCTACGTGCTGGCCGGGGAAGGCCAGCTCCGCGCTCCCGACGGCAAACACCGGCTGGCAACCGGTGATTACGTTGCCTGTCCGACCGGACAGGACGGAGCCCACCGAATCGTCAACGACACAGACGAACCGTTGCGGTATCTCGTGCTCTCGACACTCAACGAGACCGACGTGACAGTTTATCAGAATTGAGGCGAGAATGCCCCATCCTCAAGGAGCGAGAGAAACGAGCGAGTAGGGTGGG
>Ga0065698_100014_pt1 | contig 125575 bp, 123 predicted proteins | sample AntLakMe24m_30um_FD_59087 | JGI IMG/M metagenome (GOLD analysis project Ga0065698, IMG submission 59087) | Hypersaline microbial communities from Antarctic Deep Lake - 24m 3.0um v2 (version 3) | ecosystem: Environmental > Aquatic > Non-marine Saline and Alkaline > Hypersaline | place: Deep Lake... | reverse complement strand
TCGACGGGGGCGACGCCGCGAGACGCGATGGCTGTCGCCCTCGTCGCCGCGCCGGTCGTCCTCCTCGCGTGGCCCCGCCCGGCCGTCGGCATCGTCGTGTTGCTGGCGGCCGGGGCGGTCGCCGCGGGGACGCTGCGGTGGGCGACCACCCGCCTCGGCGGCGTCAGCGGTGACGTGTTCGGCGCGACGAACGAACTCGCCCGGGTCGTCGGGCTGCACGCGGGGGTGATCGCGTGGACGCTCTTGTGATGTGTGGCGGCCGCGGCACTCGGCTCGGCGGCGCCACCGAGAAGGCCCTCGTCCCCCGTCGCCGGCGAGCCGATGGTCGAGCGCGTGCTCGCGGCGCTGGCCGACAGCCGCGTGGGGCGCGTCCAGGCGGCCGTCTCCCCACACGCGCCGGCGACCCGCGAGCGGTTGGCCGGCCGCAACGAGGTGAGAATCGTGGAGACGCCCGGCGACGGCTACGTCGCCGACCTGCGCCATGCGCTCGGCGGGGTTACTACTCCGGTGGTCACCGTCGCGAGCGACCTCCCGCTGCTTGCGGGCGACTGTGTCGACCGCCTCCTCGGCCGGGTCGAGGCAGCTGGGTCGGGCGACGGCGACCCTACCTCCCTCGCGACGTACGTCCCTGTCGAGCTAAAACGCGAACTCGGCGTCAGCGTCGACGCGACGGCGACCGTCGACGGCCGCGCGGTCGCCCCGACGGGGCTGAACGTCGTCGCCGACGGCGCCCGCGACGAGTGCGTGGTAGTCGAGGATCGCCGACTCGCGGTGAACGCGAACCGCCCCCGGGACCTCCGTGCCGCGGCGGCGCTGCTGGAGGGGGACCGATGAACTTCGACGCCGCGCGTGAGGGGCCGCGCACGCCCCACGGCAGCAGCGACGACCCCGCAGTCCTCGACTTCAGCGCGAACTGCAACCCGGAGGCCCCCGACGGCGTCGANCGCGTCTACCGNGAGGCGTTCGCGGCGGCGCGGACGTACCCGCCGGAGCCGCCCCGCGACTACCGTGCGGCGGCGGCCGCTTACGTCGACTGCGCCCCCGACGACGTGGTCCCGACGCCGGGCGGGCTGGCGGCGCTCCGGCTGACGATCGATCTGGCGGTCGACGCCGGCGACCCGGTCGCGGTTCCGTTCCCAAGCTTCGGCGAGTACGCCCGCGAGGTGCGCCTCCAGGGNGGCGAGCCGGTGTTCGTCCCGCAGGTCGGGATCCTCGACGTCGACCCCGGTAACCACGCGCTCGTCGTCGTGTGCACCCCCAACAACCCGACCGGAGAGGCGGCCGACACCGACCGCCTGCGCGACCTCGCGGCGCGGTGTCGCGACGCCGGCACGCCGCTTCTGGTCGACGAGGCGTTCCTCGGGTTCACCGACCGGCCATCGCTGGCGAGGGAGGACGGCGTGATCGTTGCGCGCTCGCTGACGAAGCTGTTCGGGCTCCCGGGCATTCGGGCGGGCTTCGCCGTCGCACGCGGCGAGTGGGGTGCAGCGCTGTCGAACGCCCGGCGCACGTGGAACCTCGGTGCGCCCGCGCTCGCGACCGGGGCGTACTGTATGCGACGGGAGGGGTTCGTCCGCGACACCCGCGACCGCGTGGCGAGCGAGCGCGAGCGGATGGCGGCCGCGCTCGCCGACGCCGGCTACGACGTCCACCCGTCGGACGCGCCGTTCCTCCTGCTCGACACGGGCGACCGCAGAGTCGACGCTGTCGTCGCCCACACGGCCGAGGCGGGAGTCGCAATCCGCGACGCGACGACGTTTCGCGGGCTCGACAGCCACGTCCGGGTCGCGGTCCGCACGCCTGCCGAGAACGACCGGCTGCTGGAGGTGCTGCGTGGCGCCTGAACTCCGCATCGTCGACGGGGTGCTCCATATTCGACGCCCCGACACGCGCTGGCTCTCGACGGGCTGGGGCGGCGGCTTCGCCGACGCACCCGCCGCATACAACGTCTCGGTCCCGACGGGGTGGGAACGCACCGACCTCGACGCCTACGTCGCCGAACGGCTCGCCGAAGCCGACTTCGAGTCCCCGCCCGCCGGCCCGGCGCTGTTGACCGGCGTGGACATGCGCCACGCGCGGGCCGCCCGGTCCGGTCCCGTACTTGCGGTCGCGACGGCGGGCGTCTCCAACCCCGCGGCGCTGCCGACGGAGGAGGNGCGGCCCGTCGGCGTCGAAGGGGACCCCGACGCGGTCGCGGAGGCGGACGCACCCTGCGGCGACGGCTCCGATACCGTCGGCCGCGGGACGGTGAACGTCCTGCTCNCGACCGAGCGCCGCCTCGACGACGGCGCGCTCGCGAACCTCATCGCGGTCGCCGCCGAGGCGAAGGCGGCGACGCTGTTGGCAGCGACGGGGTTCCCCGGCACGACGACCGACGCGGTTGTCGTCGGGAGCGCCCGGGACGGCAAGCCGGCGCCGTTCTCCGGGAGCGCCACCGAGGTCGGGAGCGCCGCCCGCGCGTGCGTCCGCGACGCAGTGCGCGCGACTCTTGACGCGCGGTACGCTGTCGGCGACCGTCCGCTCCCCGACACCGTCGCCGACGCCGAGTACGGCGTGGTGACCGACCGTGAGACGGCGGTGTTCCGGCCGTGATGCGCCACGGCGACAGTGTCGCCTTAACGACCGACACGACCCCCGATCCGACCGACGCGATCCACACGATCCCCAACCTCATGACCGACGACACACACGACAGCGACGGACACGACACGGACCGCCCCGACGACAGCCACGCAGACACGCCCGGGAGGGGTGTCGCCCCGGGCGCCCGGGATATCGCACCGGCCGCGCCGGAGGCGTTCGGCCTCGTCCAGACGTGGTGGGGCGACGGGAAGGGGAAGACGACCGCCGCGCTGGGGATGGCGTTCCGAGCCGCGGGCCACGGCTACCGCGTCCACCTGCTCCAGTTCATGAAGGGCGGCGCCGCCAGCGTCGAGGACGTGCGCGGCGAGTACAATGCGATCGCGGCGATGCCGGGGATCACCTACGAGCACTCGGGCCACTACGGCTGGCACGGGATGGCCGACGGCACCGACGAGGTCGACCACGCCGCCCGCGCCGAAGGCGGGTTCGAGCGCGCCCGCGCGCTGGTCGACGGCTGGGCCGATACCGACCTGACCGCGCCGCTCGCGCTCGACGGTGACCCCGAGGCCGGCGCCCATATGCTGATCCTCGACGAGGTGGTGTACGCCGCCAACCGCGGGCTCGTCGACCCCGACGCGCTCGTCGCGCTCGCGGAGTCGAAGCCCGACGCGCTGGAGCTCGTCCTCACGGGCGGCCACGAGGAGCCCGACTACCTGACCGAGGTGTCGGACCTGATCACGAACGTCCGGAAGGTGAAACACCCCTTCGACGAGGGCCACCGCGCGCGGAAGGGGACGGAGTTCTGATGGTCGGGAGCGGCACGGGCGGCGATGGTGCGGAGGGGGTGAACGACGGCGGCGAGACCGACGCTGCGACCCTGCTGGTCGCGGGCACCGCGAGCCACGTCGGCAAGAGCACCNTCGTCGCGGGGATCTGCCGTCGGCTCGCCAACGCGGGCGTCTCGGTCGCGCCGTTCAAGGCCCAGAACATGAGCAACAACGCCCGCGCGGTGCTCGGCCCCGACGGCGAGTACGGCGAGACCGGCGTCTCGCAGTACGTGCAGGCGCGCGCCGCCCGGGTCGCCCCGACCACGGACCTGAACCCCGTCCTGCTGAAGCCCCGCGGCGACGGCGAGAGCCAACTGGTGATCAACGGCGAGGCAGTCGGCCACTTCGCGGCCGGCAGCTACTACGACGAGCACTGGGAGACGGCCCGCACGGCAGCCGAACGGGCGTACACCCGGCTTGCGGCCGAGTACGACGTAATCGTCGCCGAGGGTGCCGGCTCCATCGCCGAGATCAACCTCCACGACCGCGATCTGGCGAACGTCGAGAGCGCCCGCTTCGCCGACGCGTCGATCCTCCTGCTGGGCGACATCGAGCGTGGCGGCGTGTTCGCCAGCCTGTACGGCACGCTCGAACTGATGCCCGACGACCTCCGCGAGCGCGTCGTCGCGACGGCGATCACAAAGTTCCGTGGCGACGCGAGCCTGCTGGCATCCGGTATCGCAGAGCTGGAGAACAGGACCGGCGTGCCCGTCGACGCGGTGCTCCCGTACGACGACCCCGGACTGCCCGAGGAGGACAGCGTCCCGCTCCCGCCAGCCGGTCGGCGGGGCGTCATCGGCGACGACGACGGCGTTCCGGACGGGCGGGTCGTCACGGTCGGCGTCCCGCGGCTTCCACGGGTGTCCAACGTCACGGACTTCGGGCCGCTCGCGCGGACGCCGGGCGTCCGGGTCGCGTACCTCCCGCTCGACGGCGACCTCGACGGGGTGGACGCGGTCGCCGTCCCGGGGACGAAGAACACCGTCGACGACCTGCTCGCGCTCCGCGACGCGGGGCTCGGCGACGCGATCCGGGCGTTCGACGGTCCGGTCGTCGGCATCTGCGGCGGCTACCAGATTCTCGGCGAACGCGTCACGAACGCNGCCGTCGAGGGCACCGGCGACGACGACGAGGTTCGGGGGCTGGGCCTCCTGCCCGTCGAGACGCGCTTCCACGAGGACAAGCGCATCGAGGCCGTCACGGTCGACGTCGACGGCGGCGGCTCGGAACNGTTCGCGGGCGTCGTGGGCGCCGTCTCGGGGTACGAGATCCACATGGGGCGGACGGAGCCGACCGGGGACGGGGCGGCGGTTGCGACGCCGCTTGAGCCTGGGAGCGCCGCCGTCGACGACGTGGCGGGGACGTACCTCCACGCTGTCTTCGAGAACGACGCCGTCCGGGAGGCGTTCGTGGACGCGGTGTTCGGGCGGGCGGGGCGCGAGCGGCCCGCCGCGGTCGCCGATGCGCACGACCCCTTCGAGGCGGCCGCGGCGCTCATGTCGGATCTCGATCTCGGGCGACTGCTCGGCGACGCGGCAGCGGACCTCGCGGCCGACGACGACCGCGCGACCGACGCGGACCGGTAGCCCTTTTCGCCGGCCGACTGAGCGCGATGTCGAGGCCCTCGAGAAGATCGATCACGAACTGGAGCGATCCAACGACCGGCAGGAGCGGACTGGCGACGACACCTTCGAGCCGTGACGTGGACACGTTCTCCAAGCCGAACCGGAGTACTGGCTTCCAGTACACCCAAATGTGGACAGCTCCTGTCCGATCCATCAAGGCAGCCAGCAGTCCACGGCGCTGTTCGGCCTCCGGTTCGCGGTGGGGGCTCCCCAGCCGGTGAAGACGACGGCAATAGCGACGACGAACTACTGCCATCCTTTCGGAGGGGCGAGGAAACCTTCGCAGAAATTGGTTTGTGCAGACATGAAGCTGAGTACCGAGCTTCACCAACAGCCGTGGTGTTGCTTCTCGCTCCACAAACTCTCCGTTGATCTCGTCTAAACAGCCACTGAGGCGGTCGTTTTCGGGCATAAGTCAGTTTGAAAACGCACCGCCTCACCTTTCAATCTGTATCCGAACACCATCCCTGCCGCGGCGGGAAGGTTTACCACGGTTCCGCCGAATAATCTATCTATGTCTGATGTGATTGTTGTCGGCGGCGGCCCGTCCGGCCTCAGCGCTGCACTGTTCACCGAGAAGAACGGCCTCGAAACCACCGTCTTCGACACCGACGGCACGTGGATGCACAAGGCACACCTGGGTTCAACGTATCCGGGTATCGGCTCCGTCGATGGCTCGGCATATCTCCACACCCTGCAGGAACAGGTCGATAGCTTCGGCGTCGACCGTCGGGAGGGGGAGGTTACCGCCATCGAGTCCAACGAAAACAGTGGCTTCCATGTCACCGCCAACGGGGACACCCACGAGTCGCAGTATCTCGTACTCGCGACGGGTGCAAAACGCGACCTCGCGGAAGCGCTCGACTGCGAGTTCGANGGCGACGTGGTCGACGTGGGCGTGAACATGGAGACCAGCGTCGCGGACGCCTACGCGACCGGCGGGATGGTCCGCGCCCAGGAGTGGCAGGCGGTCATCTCCGCGGGCGACGGCGCCGCGGCCGCGCTCAACATCCTCTCGAAGGAGGAAGGCGAGCATTTCCACGACTTCGACGTGCCCGCCGACGCCGCGGGGCTGTTCGGCGGCGCCGAGGACGAGTAGCTCAGTCGTACCGGAGCCTGAACTGTTCTGCGAGCAGTTCGTCCCATATTTCCGGAGTCACGTCCTGTTCGTGTTCCTCGCCGTCCCAGCAGCACAACGCGTCCCGCGTCAGCTTCCGGTAGCCTTCGTCGGGGCGCTCGCTTTCGATGACGCGCCAGGAGACGCCGGTCCTATCGGTGACGATTTCGCCATCGAGCGGGAGCTGGCGACGCATCTGTGGAGTTCCACGCCCACGTCGACGAGATAGCGCCGGTCGAACTCGATGGCGACGGTGTGGTGGTTTGCGGGCGGGGGGCCCGTGCCGTCCTCGCCCACCATCCGTGCGGCGAGCCGGTCCGCCTCAACGCCGAGTTCCCGGAGGAGCCACGTGAACAGGCCGTTGAGTTCGAAACAGAAGCCGCCGCGCTCGCCCTCCACGATTTTCTCGAAAAGGGACGGCAGTGATAGTTCGACGCCCGTCGCCGCCCACCTCGCTTTGCGACGGTCGGCAAACGGGTCACCGACGATGGCGAGATTCTCGAACGGCACCGTCGTCACGTGAGCACGCTGGAGCCGTTCGATCCCTTCGAGGGTGGCGGCTGGCCGGTCGTTGAGTCCAATTCGCTCCAGATACGCGACTGGCTCCATCGGGCTACTCGCAGGCGTTCTGCCGGAACTGCGAGAGGCAGTCGAACGATGCGCCGCAGTCCGTACAGACCCACTGGTCGTCGATCTGATGGTCACCGACCGCTTTCGGGTAGCCGCTCATACCGAAAACAGGGTGCTCGGGCTGTTGAACGTTGTGCCGAGGTTACCGTGGCGATGGCGGTGAGCAGCTCGTCTCAGTCGCGAGGCAAACCTCGGTCCCGTCGCCTCGTGTTCGCCGTCATACCGAAACGCTTCGGTCGACTCGTACTGCTCCCGGTAGCCGTCGTGAGAGTGTGGGTGCACGAGTGTCACAGGACAGCCGCAGTACTGCTGGGGGTGGACTCAGAACAGCACGCCGACCACCGCCAGCACGGCGGCGCTGAACGTCACCAGACTCGCCAGCAACACCGCCAGCGGCCCGACGCCAGCGGCCCGGAGTTTCGACGTTCGAAGCCCGAGACCGAGCCCTGCGAACGCGAGCAGGAACAGCAGGTCCGAGAGCGTCGCCAGCGCCTCTACCGTCGCCGCCGAGAGCACCGTATTACCCAGCACGGCGAGCAGGAGGAAGCCGACGAGGAAGCGTGGCACCTTTGAAACCACGGCTGCGAGCCCCGGGCGCTCCGTCGCGAGCTGCCCACTGTCTGCCCGCCGGGCGTAGTAGAGTGCATAGCCCACCGTGACGACGCCGATGAGCGTGTTGCGGGCGAGTTTCACCAGCACCGCCCAGCGGCCTGCCGTCTCGGAGTAGGCAAACCCCGCGGCCGCTACCGGCCCCGTGGAGAACATGGTCGCGCCCGCCCAGACGCCGTAGGCGGCGTCAGGCAGCGAGAGCGCCGTTCCGACTGCGGGGTAGACGACAAGCGTGAGCGCGTCGAACGCCAGTACGGCTGCGGAGGCGTAGGCGACGTGTGACTCTTCGGCGTCGATGCTCCCAGCGACGGAGACAACCGCTGAAACTCCACAGACGCCCGCCCCCGCCGCGAGCAACGAAGAAAGTTTTTCAGGAATCGAGAGGACCCGTCGGGAGAGCAGTTCGACGAACAGCACCGTTCCGACCACGACAGCGACGACGAGACCTAGAACGGCGGGGCCGGCATCAAGCACGGCGCCGACGGCGATTCCTGCACCCATCAGGACGATGCCCGTCTCCAGCCAGAGCTTGTTGGTTCGGACACCCGGCGCGAACCGGGCGCTGTAGCCACGGGTGTTCCCGATGAGCGCACCGATAGCCACGGCGGCGACCAGCCCCGGAATCGGGGTAACGGTGCCGACTGCGTAGCCGAGGAGGCCAATCCCCGCCAGTAACGCAAGACCAGGGAGACGGTCAGTGAGGCGCATTCAGACCAGCCCGGAGCGAACAGCGAGTTCGACGGCGACGGCCGCTCCGAGGCCGAGGAGTGTGGCCTGCCACCCCCTGTCGAGTGCTGTGAGTCGCTCGTGATCGGTTCCGCTTGACACGGTGGAGGCGATGGCGTGGAACGTGTTGAACGCTCGGATTCGCTCCCATGAGACCCCTAACCCGACTGCTAGGTTACGTGGGCACCAGCTTACGTTTCGGCCCGAGGAGTTTCGCTATCCGTACCGGTGCAGTGTTCGGGGAAAGACGCGGAGCGCTTCCCTCCCGATTCAGAACGTTGGGTTTCGGCGACTGCCTGCTCAGAGATTGCTCGCGCCGGCGCCGCCCTCGATGGGGATGGAGACGCCGTTGATGTAGGAGGATTTCGGCGAGGAGAGGAACGCGACGGTGTCCCCGAGTTCGCCCGGTTCGCCGATACGCCCAACCGGGATGCCGTCGCCCCACGTCTTCGAGGCCCTCCTCGTAGTCGTCGTAATCGCCGCGCTCGACGGCCTGATCGACGAGGTCCTCGATACGCGAGGTCTCGTGGGGGCCCGGCAGCACGGCGTTCGAGCGTACCTCTGGCGCAAGTTCCTTCGAGAGCGTCTTTTCGAGGCCGATAACCGCCATTCGGACGGAGTTCGAGAGCACCAGCGAGTCGATGGCTTCCTTCACCGACCGGGAGGTGATGAACGTCATCGTGCCGTGGTCAGACTCCTTCAGGTGCGGGGCAGCCTCGCGGACGGTCCGGACCGCACTCATCACCAACAGGTCGAACGCCTCGTACCAGTCTTCGTCGTCGGTGTCCATGAACGCCCCGCTGGGCGGGCCGCCGGCGCTGGTGACCAGCGTGTCGATGCCGCCGAACTCCTCGACGGTACACTCGACGAGCTGTTCGATGTCTGCTTTCTCCGTGAGGTCGCCCTGCACGCCGACGACGTGTCCGTCGCCGACGGCGTCGAGTTCGTCGACGGTTTCGGCCAGCTGCTGTTCGTCGCGTCCGTTGATTACCACGTTCGCCCCCTCTTCGGCGAGAGATTCTGCGGAGGCCTTTCCGAGGCCGCTGCTCGATGCGGTGACGAGTGCGCTGGTGCCGTTGAGTTCCAGATCCATGTTCATGCAATCCGGTCGCCACACCTTAAACGTGCGCCGCTCCGGTAACTGATGTGGGGTAGTTCTGGCTCGCCGGCTTCGCTGGTCCGAATACACTCCAGTGGATGGCGGTGTTACTCCATTTATTGCGGTACTCGTGATGCGGTTCTGCAACAGTTCTTGGTTCAGGACGACAGATCGTCCACCATTCAGACTTTTCGGCAAGCCTAAACCACTCTGGGTTCACCTCTCGAATATGCGCGAGTTTGACCTCTCGGACGTGAGCGTCGTGATGGGCAGCTACAACGAGGAGGAAGCCATCGGTCCGGTGCTGCANGATATCGAGGCTGCAACCGACGGCAAGGCGGAGGTTGTCGTCGTCGACGGGTCAAGCGATCGAACGCCCGAAATCGCCCGCGAGCACGGTGCGACCATCATCGAGCAGGAGCCACGGGGCTACGGCCACGCGGTCTGTAAGGCGCTGCTGTCCGCGAGCAACCCGGTTCGTCTCACCACCGACTGCGATGGCACCTACCCAATGGAGCGGATTCCGGATTTCCTCGATCTGATCAATGACGGCTACGACGTGGTGAGCGGCGACCGTCTCTACCACGGCGCCGAGACGATGCCGGCGATGAACCGGCTGGGGAATCACGCCTTCGCCCTGCTCTCCAGCGCGCTGATGGGTGAGCACGTCCACGACGTGACCACGGGCATGCGCGCCTACTGTGGCGACCTCATCGAGGAGATTACGTGGACCGAAAACACTGGGCTCTCCGCAGAACTGCTTCTACGGCCGGTGATGCGCGGTTACGAGGTCCGTGAGGAACCCATCGCCTACGACGAGCGCCTCGGCGAGACCAAACTCGACCCGTTCTCGGGTGGCGCCGAAATCGGGCGCTCCATCGTGAAGGTCTGTCTCGAGGAACGCCGGCGTTCGCTCGGCTTCTAACCCGCCGACTCGGTTTCGAACGTCGTCTCCGCGGTTGCCCAGTCAGGTGAGGACCCGAGGCCAACCGGAACACATCGGTCCGGGACTGGACAGCGCTCGACCGTTGGCGAGAGCGCGCGCACCGCTCCATCGTCGCGGGCAACCGGGAAGACCATCTGGTAGCTGAACCCGGAGCCTGCGCCGGGCCCTGTCGAGACGAACACCTCGACGACGAGTTCGTCACGGGTGGCCACCGCGAAGGAGCCGTCACTGCTCCCCGTGGGTGAGAGGTTCGGGCCGCGGAGCGCTGCACGGTCACCGTCGATGGTCACAGTCATCTCGAGAGTATCCCGAATCTCCTCGGCGACGAGGTAGGTTGNTCCTTCGTCCCCACCCGCTCGAACAGTGACGCTACCCGTCGCTGGTGGCAGTCCGAGCGCAGCCGAGAGTCGGATTCGCTCACCTGCTGCTCGCTTGACTGGCCGCACGTCAGCAACGACCGACTCGCCGTCGGTTGGGTTCCACGCCCNACGCATCACGTACCGGTAGAGTGGGCGGTCGGAGAAGGTCTCAGCCACTGCCAGCTCGCGGGTATCACCCAGCGGGTAGACCGCACCCGAAAAGTCAGGGNTGTTGCGTGGGAGTTGGAACGGATGGTTCAGCCATGGGCCGTATGGGGTCGGGAGGAAAATCACGGGCTGATTCCCCGTTTCAGCGGGCGTCTCGACGCTCGCCGTAGCAGCGTTGACGGTGCCGAACGGCTCGTACGCTGCGGCGAGTTCCTCGCTCACAGCGGCGTTTCGCTCGACCGGACCAGCTGCCGTCGTCGCCGCCGTGGCACCGCCGACGCTCGCCATGATAAGTACCATGGCGACTGTGAGCGGACGAGCGGTTCCCGGGTCGAACCGCCGGGTCGCGAGCACCCGGAACCAGCGGCCGCCGGCGACGATAGCCACGGCGGCGAACACCGCCGTTGGGACCAGCAGGTCGTAGTGGTAGTAGGGGCCGAGATGGTGAATCAGGCCGTCATCCGGAACCGTGAGCCGGCCGAGCACGTTGCGGTTCCCCCAGAAGGCGACGTTGCCTGCGGGCACCGTGAGGAACAATCCAGCGAGGAGCGCTGGCCCGGCGGAGGTGCTGGCAGCGTCTCGGATCCGTCGCCTCGCAGCGAGAGCAACCCCGACGGCTGCGAGTGCGGTACCTAGCGTGCCAGCGACAACCCACTCGGTGAACAGTTGGGTGAGCACCCGCGCGTTCGCCCGGAGCGCGAGCGAGACGGTGTACTCCTCTTCGTGGCCGAGAATCTGGCGATGGCCGAAGCCGATGCCGTCCTCGGGCGCGAACGCCTGATACGGGAAGACGAGTGGGTCGCCGGTCACGAGGGAGTTGTAGCCCAGCGCGACGGCGACGCCTGCGGTTCCGAGGCCGGCGGTGAGCAGCCGTCTCGTGAACAAACCGCGCTGGGAAACAGTGAGTCCTCCGTCGCCCCCAAGTCGACCAAACAGGACGCGCCAAGCCCCTGAGCGGGCCAGTGTGACACAGGCGTGGACGACGAACGGGAGCGCGAACAGCAGCGCGGTGTAGGGCCGCGCGAAGAAAGCGAGGCCGACAGCACCCCCGGCGACTGCCGCGGCCCGACGACTCCCCGTGCGCTCAGCGCGCAGGTAGGCGAGCGCGAACGCGAGGTTCAGCGCCGTCGTGAGCGCGTAGGGGAGATAGACACCGGAATGAATCAGAAACAGCGGCGACGCGAGCACCAACCCCCCGGCGAGCAGGCCGGTTCGGTCGCCGAAGAGTTCCCGGCCGAGGCTGGCCGTGAGTCCGACGACGACTGCAGAGATGCTGGCAAGCGCGAGGGGGTAGCCACCGAGTAGGCGTCCGAGCGCGAACACGGCTGCTGGAATGGGTGCGTACTTGGCGTAGAGCCCCGGCTCGCTCTCGACGAAGAACCACGGGCGGAACGCGTCGGCGACGGGTGGCTGGAAATAGAGTAGTCCAGCGCGCAGGAGTTCAGCCTGCTGGAGATAGACGCCCTCGTCGTGGTTGAGCGAGCGGTAGGGAAACAGTTCGGTCGTCGAAAGCAACGAAACGGTAGCCGCGACGAGTGCCAGCAGGATCGTTGCGGCGCGAATCCGGTCAACGTTCCCGAGTCTCTCGCCCCAACGGTCCGTCCCCGAGGACATCTACGGTGTAGGGTACCAGGCGAGGGTGTGGTCGGCCACAAGCCGAACCCGAACAGGTTCGCCCGTCTCAAACACCTCAGCGTGGTTGTGCAGACACCGGACGACGGTACCGTCGTTCAGTTCCACGTGGTAGACGAACGATGGTCCTGTATACTGCCGGCGGATGACGGTGCCGTCGGCTTCGTCGGCCCCGACAGGGGTGAGGCGTAGGTCGTCCGGCCGGACGAGAATATCTACCATCGCCCCGACGTACTCGTCGGAGATGCCCTCTAGCAGTTGGCGGCTGTAGGCGCCGATGTGGGTCTCAACAGTCTCCTCCCCGACTTGGCCGGGGAGGAAACTCGCCTGTCCGAGGAAGGAGGCGACAAAGCGGGATTTCGGGTGCTCGAACAGTTCTGCGGGGGTCCCCACCTGTTCGACTGTGCCCTCGTGCATCACGGCCACGCGGTCTGAGATCGAGAGCGCCTCCTCCTGGTCGTGGGTGACGGAGACGGCGGTGACGCCGGCCTCTGAGAGGATGCGGGCGACCTCCTCGCGCATCTGGACCCGGAGTTGGACGTCGAGGTTGGAGAACGGCTCGTCGAGGAGCAACACGTCGGGCTCGGGCGCGAGCGAGCGAGCGAGTGCGACTCGTTGGCGCTGGCCGCCCGAGAGATCTCCGGGTGACCGGTCGCCGTAGCCGTCGAGGCCGACGAGGTCGAGGAGGTTGTCGACCCGTTCCGATGCGGCCCCGCTGTCGGGGTTCTCCAGCCCGAATGCGACGTTCTCGGCGACGGTAAGGTGCGGGAAGAGCGCGAACTCCTGGAACACCATTCCCACGTCTCGACGTTCGGGCGGCACGGTGTCTCCCTCCCCGGCGACCGCGTCGTCGGCGACGTTTACGCTCCCCTCGGTCGGTTCTTCGAGCCCCGCAATCATGCGCAGGGTGGTCGTCTTCCCACACCCGGACGGGCCCAAGAGGGTCAGCAACTCTCCCTCTCGAACGTCGAGGTCGACGCCGTCGACGGCGGTTTCCTCGCCGAACCGTTTGACCACGTCCGCGAGCGAGAGGACGGTCGGGGCGTCCATCTCCTCCTCGTCAGCTGCCCTCCCCGGCGGTTCGCCCGTCTTCCCCGTCGAAACGGACTCCGAACCAGTTGCTGAGCCGTTCCCTCGGGTATTGCCAGCGTGTGGCTGGTCGTCCGCTCGGTCAGTCTCGGTTGCGGGTCCTGTGTCCGGCATTCTTAGCTACGTTCCTGTTTGAGAAGCGGGATCATCGAGAGCCCCGAGAGCACGACCAGCACTAGCGCCGGCAGCGCCGCCCGGCCGTAGTAGCCCGCTTCCTGTACTCGCCAGATGTAGGTCACCAGTGTTGTAAACCCTGTCGGGTGCAGAATCAAGGTCGTGTCGAGTTCCTTCATCGTCGTCAGGAACACGAGCGCGGCCCCTGCAAGCAGTCCCGGGGCGATGAGGGGAAGCGTTACCCGCCGGAACGCCCGCCGTGGCGGCTCTCCCAGCACCCGCGCGGCGCCGATGAGTTCCCGATCAACCCCGAGAACCGACGAACGGGTGGAACCGACTGCCTGNGGGAGGAATCGCACGACGTAGGCGAACACCAACAGCGGGAGCGACTGATAGAGCAGCTGGGCGGCCTCGATGCTGACGTGCTGTGACAGCCAGTTACTACTGAAGAAGACCAGCGAGAGGCCCAGGACGACGCCGGGCATCGCGTAGCCAAGATACGTCGCGCGTTCGGCACCTCGCGCGAATGCTGAATCCGACCGCCCGGCGTAGTAGGCGATCGGCAGGGCGAACAGCAAGGTGACGAACGCTGCAATCGCGGCGACGTAGACGGAGTTGAGCGCGAACGCTGGTTGGAACGCGAGCCCGCCGCCCTGATAGCCCGGTCCCGAGCGCAGCAGCCACACCGTCAGAATTCCGACCGGGAGCACGAGCGTGAATATCGACACCGTCACGGGGAGCAGCGTCGCAACCCAGCGCAGTCGGCCCAGTGAGACCATCGGCGTCGACGACGCAGGTGCCCCATAGCCAGACGTGTTCGCCCCGCCGACGCGGGACTCGAGTGCGAGCACGACTGCAGTCACAGTCAGCAACTGCAGCGAGAGCAGCGTCGCGTTCGAGCGCCCGGCGCCGAAGCTGTTGAGTTCGACGTAGATAACCCGTGTGAACACGTCATAGCGCATGATCGCTGGTGTCCCGAAATCAGAGAGCGTGTAGAGGGCGACCAGAAGCGCTCCCGCAGTGACGGCCGGCGCCACCTGTGGGAGAATCACGCGTTTGAACGCCGCCGGGTAGCTGTGGTTCAGCGTCCGAGCGGCCTCCAGCTGTGTTTCGTCGAACGAAAGCAACGATGCGCGAGTGGTGAGGAAAACGTAGGGGTAGACGAACAGGGTCAATACCAACGCCGCCCCGGGGAGCCCGTAGACAGTCGGGACGCCGATTCCCCACGGCGCGAGCAAGTCCGCGAGCGCACCGCTGGGGCCGAACGCCGAGACGTACGCGAACGCGCCGATGTAGCTGGGCACGACCAATGGGAGGGCAATAACCACAGTCCAGAAGCGGCGGAACGGCAGGTCTGTCTGAACGGTCAGAACGGCGAGCGGGACACCCAGCACGATAGAGGCGCCGGTGACGAGGGCGACCAGCAGGAGGCTGTTCGAAAGCACCTCTGTCGCCGTTGAGGAGGTGAGCAGGAAGACGGCGTCGGCGAGGGGAACCTCGTTCGCCCGCCAGAACAGCCAGAGCAGCGGGGAGAGCACTGCAGCAGCGATGGCTCCCGAGAGGAGGACCAGCGCGAGCGAGACCCCCTCCTCGTCGAGTCCCAGTAGGCCGCGAAGCCGCGCCCGGAACGCCCCCGTTCCGCCGGACTCCTCCCGTGTGGCCATCAGAGGACGCCGGTCTCTCGCAGGAGGTCAACTGTCGGCCCGATCTCGGAGAGTCGCGAGAGGTCGATATCCGGCGGATTTAGTTCGTCGATGGTCGGCAGGCCACCCACCGGGGGCACGTCCGCCACCATCGGATACGCGTACGTCCGAGTGGCGAAGAACTCCTGGGCTTCGGCCGAGAGCAAGTGCCGGACGAACGTGTTGGCGAGCTCCTGCTGCTGACTCGCTCCGAGCACAGCCGCACCGGCTGCGTTGATGAGCGCGCCCGCGTCGCCGCTGGTGAACGCGAGTTTCACCGGCGAGTCCGGACGGGCTTCCTGCACCCGCAGCGCGTAGTAGTGGTTGGCGAAGCCGGCCTGGAGTTCGCCGTCAGCAGTCGCGTTGGAGACGATGAATTCGTTGTTGTACTCGGAAACTCCCGCCGCGAGCATGTTCTCCAGCCAGGTCCGTGTGCGGTCCTCGCCCTCTTGGAGTCGCATCGTGGTGATGAACGCCTGGAACGCACCGTACGTCGGTGCCCAACCCATCGAACCGGCGAATTCCTGGCCGGGGAACGCCATGACGGTGTCGGGGATGTCGTCGGCCGAGAGTTCGTTGCTGTTGTACGGCACCGCACGGGCGCGACCGGCGGTTCCGACCCACTCGTTGTTGGGGTGGAACTCCTCCGGAACTGGCTCGGTGACCGCTTCAGGGAGTTCTGCGACCAGCCCTTCTGCAGCGACAGCAGCCAGGGACCCGGCGTCGACCGACCAGAACACGTCAGCGGGCGTGGCCGGTCCTTCGCTGATGAGGGTGTTCGCGCCCTCGGAGGTCCCGAACTCCCGCGGCGTCGCGGTGAAGTCCGGGTAGATGTTCTCCAGCTTGGCGATCAGGTCACGGTAGAGCCCACCCTCGCCGCCGCCGAGATACACTGTGAGCTCGCCGGAGAGTTCGGGGAGGTCGTCGATTCGCGTCCCCCCGATCTCGCCACGGCCTTCCGCGAGCGCCCCCGAACCGCGGAAATCCGTGAACTCCGCGGAGCCACGGCTACTTGTGGCGTCGGTGCCGCTCTCGGTGGGCATGTCATTCCCGCCGCCACTGCAACCGGCGACGCCGACGAGCCCAGTTCCGGCGAGTCCCGCGAGGAACGTCCGGCGGTTGGGCTGCTCAGTCATCGGCGGCCACCTCCGCGGGCTCCGCGGCGGGCGCATCCAGCGCTGTGAGGCAATCAGTCCAGTCCTTCATATACTCCCCGCAGTAGTTGAGGAACGCTCCGTTGTTCCACTCTTCGAAGTCGCCTGCGACGAGTGCGTCGGCCATCGCATCGAACGCCTCACGGAAGCTCTCCGCACCCGCGCCGGCGTGGTCGATGACCTCCCACACGTGTTCGTTGAGTTCGAGACCCGCCACCTCGTTGGCGAGGTCGTCAAACGTCGAGCGCGGCGCTTTGTTGTGCTCACACAGGGGCCCACCGTTGTACACCTGCTTGTCCAGCAGGTCGCAGGCGCGCTTGAGGAACAGCCCCGACCAGATGTCGTCGAAGCGGCCCACGTCCCAGCGGTTATCGTCCATCGGCAGCTGGTAGAACGCCGGCACTGCCTCGCGACGGAACGCGAGGTTCATCGAGCAGACCGTGAGGTAGTTCCCCTCGGCCGCGACGAAATCCTCGCCGAAGTCGTCTCGCTCGGTACGGGTCTGGGCTTGTCCCTGCAGGTCGCCATCCATCAGGATGCGGACGGCGTCGAGGTCCGGGACGTTGGTCCAGAGTCCTTGGGAGGCCACGATGTCGTCGACTTCCTCGGTACCGACCTCGACGTCCTCGTCCATCGCCGCATAGGGGTAGCCGCGGGGGTAGAGGGTACCCGTGGACTCCCGGAGGACGTTGACCCATGATTCGTCGGACGAGATCGAATCGATTTCGCCCTCGTAGGCAAGATTCTCCAGATGCGTGCCGAAGAAGTCCTCGTCGTGGGGGAGCGTGTCGTCGTCGATGAAGACGCCGTACTCGAAGCGGTTGTTGGCCCACATGTAAAGCAGGCCGAAAGAGGTCTGTGCGTGGCTGGCCTCGGGGATGAGGTGGGCGTATTCAGCAATGCCCTGCTCGGTAAACCACGCTTCGCGGTCGCTACCGTCGAAGACCGCGCCGCCGACGCCAATGTTGTCGAGCATTTCGGCCATCTCGTTGGTCGGGCAGAAATCCTCCGTGACGAGGAGGACGAACAACCGGTCGGTGTCGAAACCGTGTTCTCGGGCATTCGCGATGTACTCCTGCATACACTCGTACTCGCGAATGGTCGGAACAATGACACAGATATCCTGCGTGCTCATTCTGTTCCACGTTTGTTTAGGGTCTCCTAAAACCCTGCCGATTTTTCGGGCGGCCAAAAGCACCAGCGCCGTCGCAACCTCTTGGGGGAACAAACGGTTCAGAGTCGACTGGCGACGGCGTCGGCAGCTTTGAGCGAGAGCGCAGCGAGCGTGAGGGTCGGGTTCATCGCACCGCCCGTCACGAACGTCGAACTGCCGGCGATACTGAGGTTCGACAGGTCGTGCGTGCGGCAGTCCGGGCTCACGACGCTCGCGCTGGGGTCGGTCCCCATCCGGGTGGTCCCCATGTGATGGTACGNTGGGCCGGTGTTGTCGGGGCCGACAACCCAGTCGATATCGGCCCCAAGCGACTCCAGAACCGAGCGCTGGATCTCGTTGGCTCGGCGGATGGTTCGCTTCGTTCGATCGTCAAGGCTCCAGACCACGTCCGGGATGGGATTGCCGTGGTCGTCGGTTCGCTCCGGGTCGAGGCGGATGCAGTTCTCCGGATGGGGGTACTGCTCGACCAACGCGCCCATCGCGATGTGAGTGCCGTACTCCTCGCGGATGCGTGAGAGCAGAGCGTCGCCGAACTCCTCGGCACCCAGCGCGATGTCGACGGGTGCCGGGCCGGCGTAGTTGAGGAACTCCAGTTTGATTGCGCTCCTCGAATCGTCCTCCCGGTCGTAGAACTGGTGGCTCTCGGTGGTGTTGAAGCCGATGTGTTTCTGTCGCGTCGGTTCGTCGAGCCGCCCGCCCACGCCCGCGAAGAGGTGGTCCATGAAGTATCGCCCGACTGCCCCAGAGCTGTTGGCTAAACCGTCCGGGTACTGCTCGCTGGCGGAGAGCAGGAGCAGCCGAGGGGTCTCGACGCCGCCAGTGGCGAGCACGAACTCGTCGGCGGTCTGTCGGTGGTCGGTCCCATCTGGGGTGACGTAGACGGCAGCAGTCACCGTCTCCCCGTCAGCGTCGTGTTCCAGGCGCTGGACCGGTGCCTGGTCGAGCACGCGCGCGCCGTTGGCTTCTGCGGCGTCGATATGCCGCGTCGCGTCGTACTTGGCGCCAGAGGGACACACGGGTTTGCAGGTGCCGTAGCCCACGCAGGCGCTCGCATCGTCTGTCGGCTCTGAGTTGCGTGCATTCGGGACCGAGTGGGTCGTAATCCCCACCTCTTCACAGGCCTCTGCGAACAGCGAGTCGCTGTAGGAGGGTGGGAACACCGGCAGTGGGTGCGGTTGCTCCCGCGGGGGCGCGAAGGGATTGTCTGACGCTCCGGCCACCGAGAAGGCCTCCTCGGCAGCGGCGTAGTAGGGGCGGAGGTCGTCGTAGCTGATGGGCCAGTCATCTGCCACACCGAGTTCGGAATCGAGCCGAAAATCCTGCTCGTGCATGCGCATCACCATCCCCTGCCAGTGGAGGGTCGAGCCGCCGATACCCTTCACTCGGGCGGCGTTCAACGGGTACGGTTGCTCCCCGCTCGTGCTGTAGTCGTCCCGCTCTCCGCCCATCCCCCAGAGGGGTTCGGTTTTGCCCGGGCGGAGATGGGTCTCCATCCGCTGCTCGTGCTCGCCAGGGTCGAACCGCGGGCCGGCGTCGAGTACGACCACGTCGTGCCCCGCTGCGGAGAGTTTCGCAGCGACCAGCGCGCCGGCGGGCCCGGCACCGACGACGCAAACGTCGGCGTTCCGTGATGGTGTCCTGTCTTCCGAACTGCTGGCGCTCATCGTGGACCCCGCTGTCGCCCACGATTGGCAATCATCGTGGACCCTGCTGTCGTCCACGATTGACCATCATCGCGGACCCCGCTGATAGCTCGTGGTGCCGCCCGGGTAGCCCGGGGGGTTTTCCAGCCCAGCCAGCTCTGCGCCGGTGGGCGTTGCGTAGAACGCGTAGAGAAGGTCATTTACGAGGTAGTAGCGGACCCGCTGCTGGTCGGTGCCATCGGGAACAGGGTCAGCCGTAGCGATGGGCATCTCCTGCAGGGCTTCTCTTCGCTGTGCCAGCGAGAGGTCGGCGAACCGCTCGCCGTAAATGGTCTCCGTGTAGTCGTCTAACACACGGATGGCGTCAACGACGCCGCTGCCGTGGTCTGGGCTCCGGCGCACGCGTTCGGACGCGTACTCCTTGACGAATCCTCGGACGTTCTCGGCCTCGTTCGGATAGAGCACCGCAGCGAGCGCGGCCAGCGTGTCGACACCGTGACCATCCAGTTCGGCGGGCTCCGTTCCCGAATCCACGGAGGGGGCCGAACAGCCGGCGAGCCCGCCACCCACGGCTGCTGACAGCGCCGTGAGCGCGTCACGCCTGGTGAGCTCCATCTGGGTGGCGGATTAGGTGGGCCTAAACAAGAGGGTTGTGGGTTCAGACGCGTCCGCGCGGCGGTTGTTCGAGACCTTCGCTGGTATTCAGATGTCGACTGGGCAGCCCGCGATTTCCCCACCACGCATCCCCTCTGCCAGCCAGTAGATGGAGAGCAGGACAGCGACAAGCGCCAGCAGCGCGAACTCCAGGCCGTCGAGCGGGAGCAGCGTCAGCACCCCACCCAGCCCAACGAGTGTCAAAATGCCGGCGATGATAGCCGTGCCGCAGGCCGCACAGCCGGCGCCGACGATGCCAAAGAGCACGCCGGCGAGACTGCTTGTTCCTTCGCGCGCACCCAGCTCGTGTTCGCGGAAGTGATACACCACCATCGCGATGTTGACGCCCACCAGCAGGGCAATGAGCACGAGCACCGCACCGACGGGAATCGAGTAGGCGCTCCCGAAGCCGGGATAGAGCCCTAGCAGCGCGCGGAATCGTGTGGTCGCGTCGGCGCTCCCACGAATGACGACGGCCAAGACGAAGTTCGGGTTCTGACTCAGGACGAACGTCGAGAGCGCGGCGACTGACGCGAGAACTCCCAGCGCTGCGTAGACCGGAAGCGAGAGCACCAGTCGGGCAGTCCGACCCATCAGTCGCCAATCCGCCCGACGTGTCGGCAGCGAGAGGCCCCTCATCAGATACCCATGGCACCCTTCAGTGAGTCGTACCCGACGGCACCGGTGATGTCTGTCGAAAACGTGCCCGAGTCGAAGACGTACAACGTCGGCGTGGCGCTGACGCCGAGTTCGTCAGCGACCGCCACGTCCACGTCGACGGCGTCTTGAAACGCGCCCTGTCTGGCGTCCTCGACGATGGCTGCGGCGTCGAGCTCGGTGTTCGCTGCGAGGAACGTCTCGGTTCGGTCGAGGGTGTTGTCAGTGTCGAAGGCGTCCTGCGTGCGGTAGTAGTGGTCTTTCAGTGCCCAGAAGGCATCCCCAGAGCGGTCATAGGTGGCTTCGAGCGCCATCGTCGCCGGCTTCCCCCACTCGTAGATGATGGGGATGGAGCGAAAGACGAAGGACGCTCGGCCCGTGTCGAGCAGTTCCGACTTCAATCGCGGGAATGTCGAGGTCTCGAACCGCGCGCAGGTCGGGCAGGAGGGGTCCTCGAACGCGACGATGGTCCCCTCTCCCTCACCCGGTTCGGCGCCGAGCGTTGGCTGTGCAGCGAGTTCCTTCGAGACAGGATGGTCGGCGAGCGCGGTGCCCGAGCCCCCGCTACTTCCGCCGCTACAGCCCGCCAGGGCGGACACACCGGTGACGCCAACTGCGGCGAGAAACGCACGTCGGCTGGTGGTCATACTGTCAAATGGGGGCGCGCGGAGTTAACGCCGCGCCAGCTGTGCGTTCTCGCGACACGACCGTTCAGTTCCGAACGACGTCCGCAGAAACGCTCCCGAACCGGTCAACCTCGGCGCCCACGTCATCACCTGGCTCGATTGGGTGGGCCCCCGGCGTCCCCGTCGAGATGATGTCCCCTGGCTCCAGCGTCATGACCTCGGAGTGGAACGCGACGAGTTCTCGTGGCGAGAAATGCATGTTCGACACTTCGTTCCGTGCCACAACCTCGTCATTCAGAACGGTGCGAACCTCGATATCACTCAGGTCGGTTCCCGGCTCCGGCACTGCGATGTGGGGCCCGAAAACGAGGAAGCTGTCGAAGCTTTTGGCCCGAGTGAGGAATCGAGGGTTGCGTTGGAGGATATCCTCAGCAGTCATGTCGATGACTGGCGCGAAACCGGCGATGACCTTATCTGCATCCCCAACAGCAACATTTCGGCAGGTCCGACCGATGACGACAGCCAGTTCTGCCTCCGCAGTCACGCGGGTGCTGATAGATTCGGGCGGGAGCCGGATTGGCCCACCGGGGCCAGTCGCCGCCGTCGCGGGCTTGAAGAAACTGGCTGGCTCCTCAGGAGCGTCCTCGGAGAGATCGCTCGCGTGCTCACTGTAGTTGAGGCCGATCCCGAACAGCTTGCCCGGTTCCTCGAGGAACGCGCCAAAGGAACGTGTTTCGCCCGAAACCGGGACAGCAGTCGCATCAGCCGTCGACGGCAGCCCCTCGGGCGCCTGGGGGAGCACGTCGTGGACAGTTTCAGCCCCAGGAACCGCAGCCCCGAGTGGAACGAAGCCGTCTTCATCCCCGAGCAGTGCGTCGCCGTCGGCGGTCCGGGCGAGATACTGCATCAGTTCGCCCCTCCTCGAGTCGGTGGCCGCTGTGTCACTGTGGTGCACTGAAGAGACAGTACGAACGGGCCGGACCGGGTCGGTGTCATACTCTGATGCGGGTGGTGAGAGAGTAAGAACGTTCCCCCTGGCCGGGTCCGGGGGGTTCAAGCGGCCCCATTTGGAACAATGGGTGTGAAGCGAAACGACCGGGCGATCGTCGGGCTGGCGAGTCTCGCCCACGCGCTGGTCCACACCTACGAGCTCTCGGTCCCCATTCTCGTGGGCATCTGGTTGGTGGAGTTTTCCACGACGCCGGCGGAACTCGGCATCGTCGTGACCGTCGGGATGGCGCTGTTCGGCCTCGGCGCCCTCCCAGGCGGCGTGCTGGTCGACCGGTTCGGCTCCCGACGACTCATCGCTGTCTGTCTGGCCGGGATGGGTGCCTCGTTCCTCGTGCTTTCGGTCGCCCCGTCGATACTCACTATCACCGGTGCGCTGGTGCTCTGGGGCGCCGCCGCATCGGTCTACCACCCGGCGGGGCTCTCGCTCATCAGCAAAGGGGTGGAGGAACGTGGCCGGGGCTTCGCGCTCCACGGGATGGCGGGCAACATCGGCATCGCCGGCGGGCCGCTGGCGGCCACGCTGCTGCTCGTGTTCGTCGACTGGCGCACCGCCGCCGCGGCGCTGGCGCTTCCGGCGTTTGCGGCAGCCGTTTTTGCGCTGGTGCTCGACGTGGACGAAGCGGCTTCTGTCGACGCCGATTCTGGTGATGCAGCGGATGCAGATGGAGAGAAGGCCGGCTCTCCAGATTCGCTGGCGGCGTTCCTCACAACGTCGAAGACACTCCTGACGGGCTCCTTTATCCTCGTCTTCCTCATCGCAATCTGTTCGGGGCTGTTCTACCGGGGCGTCCTCACTTTCCTCCCCGAACTGCTGGCAGACATCGACGCGTTCCAGCCGGTGACGTTCGCTGGCGAGGCACAGGAGCCAGCGAACTACATCTACGCTGGGCTGCTGAGCGTCGGCGTCGCCGGCCAGTATGTCGGCGGCCGGCTCTCGGACCTGATGCAGCCGGAACGCGGCATCGCCTACGCGTTCGGTGCGCTCGCTGTGATGGGGTTTCTCTTCCTCCCGATCGCTTCGCTTGGTCCCGTTCCGCTGCTCGCGGCGAGTGCGGCGCTGGGCTTCTCGATGTTCGTCGTCCAACCGCTCTACCAGGCTGCCGTTGCGGAGTACACTCCGGCGGCTGCACGCGGCATCTCCTACGGCTACACCTATCTGGCAGTGTTCGGTGTAGGCGCGCTCGGGGCCGGACTGGCGGGCGCCATCCTCACCTACGGCTCACCGACAACCCTGTTTGTTGTCTTGGCGGGCGTCGCCGCCACTGCGAGTGTGCTCGGCGTGGTGCTTTGGAAGCGGCAATAGGCCGGTGCAGTCGGTTACCGTTTGTCCGGAATCGCGATCGCTTCGCCTTCGGAGTCGAAAATTGCGTCGACGACGCGCTGGACCTGCGTCGCCTCGGCGAAGCTCACGAGATCACCCGCTCCACCCTCCAGCGCTGTGACGAACTCGTCGACCAGCGTCAGGGTCGTCTCGCTGCGAGTTTCCTCGATGCTGCTCTCGCTCTCGCCGACGCCGCTGCCGACCAACCGGTACCACTCCAGCAGTGAGAGGGTTCCGTCCGTGCCCACCACGGTCATGGAGTTCTCCTCGTCGGCACCGCAGTCAGTCAACAGGTCGATAACGCCGCTGACGTCGTCGACGCTGAAGTAGCCCGTGATGGACTTCTCGTACCGCTCCGGGCCGGTGTACGACGCCTCGGCGTTCACCCAGTCGATGGGGGAGAACGCCTCCTGCACGCCGAACAGGTAGTGGGTGCCGACCTCCCGGAGCGGCCCGCCCTGTTCGCGGCTCTCCAGCCACTCAACGTCCTGCCACTCGCGAGGCCACTGCGGGAATCGGAACGTGAGTTCAATGCGGAGCGGCTCGCCGATATCGCCGTCGGCGATGCGCTCGCGAAGCTCCACGAAGCCGGGCGTGTAACGGAACGGGAGATTCACCGCAGTCGGCTGGCCGTGACCAGCTTCGAGTTCGGCAATCTCCTCGGCAACAGCAGTGTTCTGGGCCATCGGCTTCTCACAGATGACCGCCTTGCCAGCGTCGATGGCAGCCTCGACAACCTCGCGGTGGACGACTGGCGGCACGCCGACGTAGACGATGTCGACGGCGTCCTCCGTCACCATCTCCTCGTACTCCGTGTAGGCGTTGCAGTCGTACGCTTCAGCGAACTCCTCGGCGCGTTCCTCGACCAGGTCACACGCGCCCCAGACGGTGGTCTCTTCGTGGGACTCGAACGAGCCAGCCAGCCGGTTGCCGATGACGCCACAGCCGACGATAGCCGCGTTGTACATGGACGAGTGTGATGGGGCGGGGGCTTGTAGCTTGAGTTTCCGGCTCTCTGGGTAGTCGGGATTTATCCGTGGGCAGGGGTCGGTCTGCCTACGATGTCGTTGGAGGCACGCTGATGGTGTTCGAACGGCTCTCCACCCGCACGGGACACGCCTATCTGGTACTGGCGTTCTTTGTGCTCCCGGTGGCGGCCGTCATCGCAACTGGGGAGAGTCGGCGAGCAGGCCCGCTCGCGACAGTGGTACTCTGGACAGTCGTGATCCACCACGGCCTGTTCGTCGCTACCTCGGTGTTGGATTAGCTCGATTCCTCGGTTTCGTCCTCGTCACTGCTGCTTCCGACGTGTCTCTCTACTACGGTGTCCGGTTCCTCGTCCGACTGTCTCTCGGCTACCTTGTAGGCGTCCCAGAGTGCGTAGATCCAGACGGCTGGGTAGAGCAGGATGCCGACTCCCACCACCANCGACACCAACGCGACGACGCTCGCCACCATGATGACGAGCCCTTTCTCCAGCTCGCGGTTGTAGAGCTGGCCGAGCCCGGGGAACACCACCGAGAGCACCGCCGCAATGAAGGGGTTGCCGCTCGCCGTCAGCTCCTCGATGAGTGTATCAAGCGACCCTTTCGGCGGGTCGCGCTGGCGCACGCCGCAGTTCGGACAAATCTCGGCCCGTTCGCTGATCACCGTCCCGCAGTCTCGACAGTACACCTCGCCCGGGCCGGGCTCACTCTCGCCAGTGGATGCTGTGTTGCTCATGGCTTGCTGTACGTGCTCCGGGGCCGTATCAGTACCGTTCAGTTGAACCGGACCGATTTTGTGGCTCGCGTGGTTCGGACCGAGCGATGCCCTCCCGCGCCGTCATCCGGTACTACCTCTACAAAGTGACGAAGGCAGTCGAGCTCTATCGCCCGGTGATGTATCTCTACTTCGCCGCCTCTGGGCTCTCGTTCTTCCAGATAACCATCCTGGAGGCCGCGTACAACCTCACCACCGTGGCCGGCGAAGTACCCACGGGCTACGTCAGCGACCGGCTCGGTCGTCGCAACGGCCTCATTGTCGGAACGCTGCTCATTGCGGCAACACTCGTCGGATTGGGGCTGGCGGGGACTTTCCCGGCGTTTCTCGGGCTCTACATCTGCTGGTCGCTGGGCTACACGTTCCGCTCGGGGAGCGAGGACGCGTGGCTCTATGACTCGTTGGTCCAAGACGGGCAACCGTTCGCCGAACTCAGGGGCCGGGGAGAGTCCTTCGCCCTCGCCTCGGGCGTGATAGCGGCCGTTGCCGGTGGCTATCTCGCTGCAGAGGACCTGACGTATCCATTCTTCGCGGCGGGTGCAGTCACCGCTGTCGGCGCGGTGGTGCTGCTCAGCGTCGACGACGCGGGTGAGGAGCCCGAATCGACCTCGTTCTCGGCGACGATGAACGCCGTCAAAGAAGCGTTCGCGGAGCCGCGCCTGCGGTCGTTTCTGGTGCTCTACTACGTGCTGTTCGCCGCGACCACCTATCTCGCCTTCATCTTCCTCCAGCCACGGATGGAGAGCCTCGCTGCCGGCTACGGTGTGGGAGAGATTGAGACGCTGCTCGGGTGGTACTACGCAGCCATCAGCCTGACAGCGGCCGCGGTCACCTACCGCGCCTCGTGGGTTCGCGACCGAGTGGGCCTCGGGCGTTGGTTCCTCCTGGCGCCGCTTGCGGCTGGCGCGCTGTTGGTTGGACAGTGGGTCCTCCCGGCGACGGCTGTGGTCGCGTTCCTCGTCGTTCGCGGTCTCTCGGAAGTGACGGCTGTCTTCGCCAGCCAGTACGTCAACGACCGTATCGACTCCGTTGGCCGGGCGACGACGCTCAGCGCGATGTCGATGGTGAGCGGGCTGACGGTGGTGCCGTTCCAGTTGGGGAGCGGTCTGCTCTCGGACGCACTCTCACCGGCGGCGATGTTAGCGGTCGCCGGCGGGGTGCTCTTTTTGGGCACCGTCGCTGTTCACCTGTGGCGAAACCCAATAGCGCCGCCGTGAGCGACTCCCGGTGAGGTATCGTTCGGGACACGCGCCCCGGCTCCGCGTTGGCTTCCGAGTCCGACTCCGGAACCCCCGAAACGGGGACGTGGCCGGTGGCTCCATCGATACAACTCGGCCAACAGCGCAGTTCCACCCGTCGAGAGAGTCGTCCGAGAAATCGTTGCGGGGGAGCCAGTCGGTCGTCGTCAGCGTATCGCAGTCGTCCTCGTGGAACATCTCGAATCGCAGCACAGGCATTGTAGAAACCCAGGAGCACCGTCACTCCATCTCGTCGGCCCCGAAGGGGTTACTCCCCGGTGGAGCTGGCCGGATTGGGAAACCCTTTCGAGGAGGCGGGCGAAGCTTTCCTACGGTGTCCCGTCTCTCGAACCTCTTCCGCCTCCCGATTCTCTCCATCGGGCTGTTGCTCGCCCGGCTCGGCCTCATCGACCGGGAGCGAGCAGTCGAGACCACGGACCTCGCGTGGCCCCGCATCGTCACCGGGGTCGCCCGGATGTCCAAGAACGCAGTCGACGTGGCGATGGTCGGCGCCGCACTCGGGACGAGTGCCGTCGCCGGTGTCGGCTTCGCGGGGCCGTTCTGGGGGCTCGCCTTTGCTATCGGCGGCGGCGTCGCTGGCGGCACAATTGCGATGGTCTCCCAACGGTACGGTGCGGAGGCGTACGATGAACTGGGGCTTTCAATCCGCTCGAGCACACTGCTCGTGATTCTCATCTCGCTCCCTGTGACAGCCGTGTTCCTCCTGTTCCCTGCGGAGTTGGTGGGCCTCCTCAGTAACGACGCGCAGGCGGTCGCCTACGGCGCTGACTACCTCCAGGTGGTCGGCTTGGGCATCCCCTTCGCCGGGCTCAACCTCGTCGGGAGCCGCGTGCTCGTCGGTGCTGACGATGCCTACACTGCGATGCAGGTTCGTGCCGGCGGCGCAGTCATCAACATTGGCTTGAACGTGGTGTTCATCTTCGGCCTCGGGCTCGGTGTCCGCGGCGCCGCACTCGGGACGGTCCTCTCAAACGTTATCGCCGTCATCGTATTCGCGATCGGAATTACCCAGGGTCGCGCGCCGTTGGTCGGGGAGTTCCCGGTCACTATCGCCGCTCGCGGCGACTATCTGGACGGACCGACGATCCGGGACCTCGTGCGCATCGGCGCGCCCGTCGGCGCGCGCAACCTCGTCTGGACCGGCGCGGAGTTCCCCATGCTCGCTATTCTCGCGAGTTTCGGGACCAGCACGGTCGCCGCGTTCGTCATCGCACGGCGCATCTGGGGCGTGATGAACACCCCCGGCTGGGGGTTCGGTCTCGCCTCCTCCAGCCTCTCAGGCCAGGCGTTGGGCCAGGCCAAGGAGGAACTCGCGGAGGCGTACGGCCGTGATATCATCCGCTTCGCCGTCGCCGTCTACGCTGTCTCGGCAATTCTCGTTGCCGTCTTCGCTGAACAGTTGGTCCTCGTGTTCACGGGCGGTCCGGGGCCAGAGGTGCCAATCGCCGTGAACCTGCTGTATGCGGCCTGTGTTGCGGTGCTGTTCCAAGGNGTCTCGGGCGCCGCTATCGGCCCGCTCGACGCCAGCGGCGACACACGGGTCCCGTTTGTCAGCCAGTTAATCGGCATGTTCGGCGGCTCCATCCCGCTTGCCTACATCGGCTCGGTGACCGCGCTTGGCCACTGGGGTATCTACCTCGCCTTCGTCGCCGAGACCACCATCCCCGCCGCCATCAACTACTGGCGGTTCCGTAGCGGCACGTGGAAGGAAGTCAGCCGGGAGTTCCGCCCGGACGAAGCCGAGGAGGCCGACGTGACAGCCGTCGACTGACCGCAGCGGCCCATTTTTGTGTCGGTCCGAGCCAGCGGCCGGTTGCTGCAGGATGTTCCCAGACTCGACAGCACCACTAAGTAGCTCCCCCGGAGACCACTCAGTATGCGAAGTTTCACCGTCGGTAAAATCTGGGATATCCCCATCCGCATCAACACGTCGTTGCTCATCTTTCTCCCCCTCCTCGCGTGGCTCATCGGAAGTGGCCAGCAGATCGAACTCTACGCCGGGTTCATCGAGGGGTTCACCGGTGTCGGCTTTGAGCCAGGACGCCTCCGTGCAGGACTGACGCCGTGGATAATCGGGATCACTGCAGCGGTTGGGTTGTTCGTCAGCGTGACGCTCCACGAACTCGGCCACTCGTGGGTGGCACTGCGCTACGACATCGAAATCGAATCCATCACGCTTTGGATTCTGGGTGGGATGGCGGCGCTTTCCTCGATTCCCAAGGAGTGGAACCGGGAGTTCTGGATCGCTATCGCCGGACCCATCACCAGTTTCCTCGTCGCGGCTGTCTGCTACGTCGGGGCCGTGCTGTCGCCGGAGTCGTTGCAGGTCTCGCGGTTCATCGTTGGATGGCTCGCCATCACGAACCTCACGCTGGGGGTGTTCAATCTCCTGCCGGCGTTCCCGATGGACGGCGGCCGCATCCTGCGAGCCCTGCTGGCTCGCTCCCAGCCGTACGCTACCGCGACCCGGACGGCTGGCCGGATTGGTGTTCTCTTCGCGTTCCTCTTCGCGATAGTTGGCGTTCTCACCTTCCAGTTGTTGTTGCTCCTACTCGCCCTGTTCATCTACGGCGCCGCGACGACCGAGTCCCGCGCCGTCGTGCTTGACGAACTGCTCGAGGGGATTACTGTCGACGACGTGATGAGCCGCGACCCGCCGAGCATCGACGCCGACGCCACCGTCGAGGAGTTCGGTTCCCACCTCCTGCGTGACCGCCGAAACGCACACCTGGTTGTGGATGGCGGTGCAGTCGTCGGAATCGTCACACTTGCGGACCTCCAGCAAACCAAACGGCAGGACCACAGCACAACACGAGTGGGGGAGATCGCCCGTGACGTGCCACGGGTGACCCCCGACGACGACGCCTTCGATACGCTCGCGCTGCTGAACCAGGCGGGTGCGAGCGAGGCTATCGTGGAGCTGCGTGGGGAGGTAGTTGGGACCCTCACTCAGTCCGATTACGGGGCCGCCATCAGCATCCGGAAGGGGTTCCAAAGCTCGATTGCGGCCTGACCCCGAAAAGCTAACCCCCACCCGGCGCAACGGCGGTCCATGCACGTCCTCGTTGGCTACGACGAGTCCGAACAGGCAGACCGAGCACTGCGCCACGCAGTTGAGCGCTATCCGGAGGCAACGATCTCTGCGGTGCACGTCTCGGACCCGCGGGAGTGGATTGCCCAGGGTGAGGAGGAGGGACCACAGTTCGTCGAGGGTGCGTATGACCGCGTGAGTGAGGCAGCGACGAAGACCCTCAAAACGGCCGAGGGTATCGCCGCTGAGTACGACCGCGAGATCCGGACGGAGGCCATCGTGGGCGGACCTGCCCGCGCGATGGTCGAGTACGCCGAGGAAGCGGACGTGGACCACATCGTCCTGGGCAGTCACGGCCGCCGCGGCGTACGTCGGTTCCTGCTCGGCAGCGTCTCCGAGGCGGTGGCCAAGCGGTCGCCGGTCTCGGTGACGATGATTCGGAATCCGCCCGACGAGGACTGATCTCGTCCTCGCGACGCTGGTGTCCACGCGGTGTCGATAGGTACCACTTTGTTCGTCCCATTGGAACGCCTCGATAATGTCGGGATCGACGACGGCGGAGGGAGAGTCACCGCCTGAGCCAACAGCCGAACCCGCTCACGTCGAGGAGCTCATCAGTGGGCTCGACGATTTGACAGCGGCCGGGGAGTCCGCTGCGGCGAGCCAACTCACGACGGTGCGTGAGCTGCTCGCCGAAGCGCACAAGCGGGGAATCATCAATTCGGAAGTAAAACAGCTTGACCGCAACGACGCCGCGGAGGCGTTCGTCGGCAGCGTGATTTTCGCGTCGCCGCTGCTCATCGAGGACGGGGTGTTCGATATCGCCAGCTACCTCTTCGAAACCACCGTCGCTGGCGTCCCGGTGTTCCTCGTCGCCAACACGCTGTTCGTCGTGGTGATGACATACGCACTCTTGGAGTGGACCGGGCGGGACAAACGGGAGGCGACGACGTTCTTCGGGGTCGTCCCAGCCCGCGTCGTCATGATTCTGGGCGTCTCGTTAGTCGTCACAACGCTCTTGATGACCGTTTGGGGGCGGGTCGACAGCTGGACCCAGCCGTTCGAAGCGCTCGCCCGCATCAACGTCATCTGGACTGTCGGCTCGCTGGGCGCTGCCCTGGGGGATATTCTTTCGGGCGAAGACACCGCACCCGTCGCAGACCAGTACGACACTGAGACGGGAGCTCACCTGACTGACGGCGAGCTCGTTGTGAGCATCCTCAGTCAGTTCGACGACCTAGAGGCAGTCACAACGGGGCCAGATCGGGAGATGGTAGAACGGCTCCGCCAGCGAACCGCCTCCTCGACCACCGGCGACGTGCTCGGCGACAGTATCCGGAAGTACACTGGTCGGGATATCGCGGAGGGGTTCGTCGGCAGCATCTTCTTCTCCATCGGCTTCCTGGTCGAGGACGGCGTCTTCGACGTTGCAGAATATTTCCTCTCGTTCCGAGTCGGCTTGTTCCCGGTGTTTTTCCTGGCCAACGCAGCGTTCGTTCTGGCGATGATTTGGGGGCTTGTTTACTGGGCCGGCCCGCAGGACGTGAAAGCGACCCGACCGATTCTGGGATTCATCCCCCGCCGACTCGTCGGAATCGCGCTCGTCTCCTATCTCACCGCGGCGGCGCTCATGACGATGTGGGGCCGTGTGGCTGACTGGAACGACCCGGTTGTCGCGATGGCGCGCATTAGTGTCGTCTGGACGGTTGCCTCTTTCGGCGCGGCACTCGGTGACATCCTCCCCGGCGAGAGTTCGGGGGCCGACATCAACGACGAACTCTCCGAGTTTGTCGAGTGGGATGGCGCTGGCGCGGCCGACGAGTAGACACTACTCCCGCAGTGGGGAATCGTCCGGGATCTCGACGCCGTAATCCGCACAGAGTTCGCGGGCCTTCTGACGGAGCGCAGCCGGCGTGGGTAGTTCCTCCTTCGCGCGGGTTGTCTCGGCCAGCCACGTGTCGAGTTCGTCGAATAGCTCGTCGTCGGCCAGGTCCTGAACAGCTTCCAGCGCCTCCTCGTAGGGTGGGCGGTAGCGCTCGAAGCTCCCTGACTGCGGGGCCACAGCCTCTCGGCGTGCCCGGCGGACGCGGTTGATTGCACCACTCAAGTTCGCCATAGGCGAAGGTCGCGCCAGTCCCGGAAAACGGTTCGGGCGCTCATTCCTCTGGCAGCCACTGCTCGCGCAGCCCCTCGGCGACGCCGGTGAGGTGGGCCTGCCCGAAGGTGGCGACGAGGAGCGCGCCGAGGGAGTTGTACATCGAGTCTTTCACCGTATCGTCGAGGCCGTGCTGGGCCAGCGGCATCGTCACCCCCGTCGTGTTCGCGATGATATCGAGTAGATACTCGAACAGCTCCCAGGCGACGCCGAACGCCAGCACGACGATGAGGATGAAGACGAACGCGAACCGTGTGGGCAGGTGAATCTCGTCGGCGTGGAGGTCGACCGCACGCGCGGCAGTGTAGCCGACGCCGGCGATGAGCGATGCCGAGGTGGCGTGGGTGAGGTGGTCCCACCAGGGAATCTGCCCGTAGAGGCCGGCCGACCCGAGGGTGTGGAGGAACACTGCAGTCGTGATCCAGAGCCCGAGCCACGGGTCCAGCGGGATTTTGTAGTTGCGCTCAAATAGCGCGGGGACGAACGTCACCGCCAACGCGACCCCACCGTTGACAATGGCTTTCGGCTCTTTGGCGACCACGCCGTAGGCGACGATGGCGAGCAACACTGCCTGCATCAGTCGAGTGAGGCGGCGCTGGTTGGTCTGGGACGGCCGGGGAAGGAACCTCATCGGCGGACCACCTGTCGGATGGCGCGCCGAAGCTGACGGTCGCGCCGCCTGAAGTAGGCGTCGAACAACACGCCCGCGACGACGCCTGCGAGCGTGACCCAGAGCCATTCAGTCATCAGGACCTCGTTGGTCGTGAGGTAGTTCGTGCCCATCGTCCGGTCGAGGTTCCACCGCACCACTGTCCAGGCAGCGACAGAGGCCAACGTGGTTAGTACGACCAGCACGACGGCAAACCAGTGGGTCACATTAAGTTCGGTGAACATGTGGAGTTCGACGACCACGACCAGCGCGAGTCCCGCGAGGGCGAGATAGGTCGCGAACGTCCCCACCGTACCGCCGATTACCCCTCTAACCAAAATCGGAAAGGTCGCGAGTCCAATCAGTTCCCACGGAAGCATCACTTCCCACGACCGATACGCGATGGCCGGAACGAGCACGATTACGGAAACCACACCGATGAACACCATCCACTGCAGGTCGGCGTCGAGCGCACTCTCCGCGAAGGCAACGAGGAGGACTCCGACAACAGCCCAACCCAGCAGGGCGTTCGTTCGACTGTCCCGGAACAGCCGCTCGATGTACTCATCGGCGACCGCGGGGGACGACTCTCTATCGATCATCATGGGTGAGATGTGGGAGTCTCAGATAAGGGTGCGGACTGATACCGAGAGATCCGCGACGGGTGACAGTAATCGGCAACTCTCTTTACTCGTGGAGGGTGTCATAGAACTATTCACAGGACATAATTTCAACCGGGACGCATCGAATTTACCGGTGAATAGGTCTGCACACCGACCTTTTGCTGCGGTCGGCGCCTTCGGCGCCTCCCTGGCAAAAGCTCGACCATCACCAGAAGCTGGAGGCTTCTGGTTAGCAGCCAGAAATCTCTGATTTCTGGCGACAAAAGCCGGCGTCGGCCCCTTCGGGGCCTCCTTGGCCCGCTCGCTCACTACGTTCGCTCGCGGTCAGTAGGTCACCTGTACTGACCGATTCCGAACCGCGGAGAACTACGTGTGTGAACTGTTGTATGACACCCTCTCGTGTGCAGGCACGCTCCCCCAGAGGAGACGCTGGGTAGTCGTCGCGGGCCCGTTCATCCGTTGTTCACACTGCTGTTCGGCCTGTTCAGTCTCCGTCGTCGAACGTGCGGTGAGAGTTCGCCACGACCAGCCCACAGGAGACCAGCGCGCCGAACATCGCCACAAGTGGGTTGAGAATGCCGACCAGCGCAGTGGGCGCCACAATCGCGTTGTAGCTCAGCGCGGCGACGACGTTCTGCCGGCGCCGTTCGGCCGCCGTTGCGGAGAGTCCGAACGCGGTGTCGACGGTCGCCAAGTCGTCCTCGACGAGCGCGAGGTCGGCCGCGTCGGCCGCGAGTGCGGTGCCGCTGCCGAGAGAGAGCCCCAAGTCCGCGGCAGCTAGTGCGGGCGCGTCGTTTGTGCCGTCACCGACCATCGCGACTTCCCGTCCGTCGGCTTGGAGTCGGCGAACCGTCGCCGCTTTCCCCGAAGGTGGCACCTCGGCGAAGACGTAGTCGACGTGCTCACTGTCTGTGAACGCTTCGGCGGCGGCCGCATCGTCGCCGGTGAGGACAACCGTCTCGAGCCCACGCTCGCTCAAATCTGCGAGCGTTTCCTCCCAGCCAACACGCGGTTCGTCACCCACGAGAACCAATCCCTCGGCGGTTCCGTTCCGACCGACCACGACAGGAAGGTTCCCGGATTCGTGGGCGGCTACTGCTCGATCCGAGATATCGCTCGGGATCGACCATCCCTGGTCGCCGAACAAGTCGAGGGTCCCGACAAGCAACCGATCGCCGTCGACCACACCTTCGACGCCCGTCCCGTGACTGGTGAATTTGGTGACCGATTTCGCCGCCGCAGCATCGTTTTGCCGGTCGTAGGCAGCCACAATCGCGGCCGCTGCCGGGTGGGCGGCTCGCCGCTCCAGCGCTGCGACGGCGCCGAACAGGTCGAGCGAGAGGTCAGTCTCCAGCAGCTCCATTTGGCCGGTCGTGAGCGTCCCGGTTTTGTCGAACACGACCGTGTCGACGGCGCGGAGCCGCTCGAACACAGTCTCGTCGAACACCGCAATACCGCGGTCGAGCGCCGCCTCGATGCTGGCTCCCGTGGAGAACGGCGTTGCGAAGCCCAGCACCCAGGGTGAGCCAACGAGCACCACTGTCAGGACGGCGACGGCAGCGGCGGGGAGGTCACCACCGACGAGGACCGTTGCGACGCCGACGAGCACGCTCAGCCCAGCCAGCGCCGGGACGATTTTGGTGGCAAGTTCGTCAGCCCGCCGTTGGGCGCCGTGGGTCGCAGTTTGGAACCCCCAGACAGCGGCCGTCAGCCGGTCGATGCTGCTGGTCGCATCCTCACCTACTCGGAGGTCTGCTGCACCAGCGACGAGCACTGAGCCGCCGATGAGGGTATCGCCCNCCTGCTTCCGGACGGGAGTCGACTCGCCGGTCACAACAGCCTCGTCGACGGTACACTCGCCTTCTACCAGTGTGCCGTCAACTGGGATGCGTTCGCCTTCCGGGACCAACACAAGGTCACCCGTCTCCAGCGTGTCAACATCGACGGATACCGTCGAGCCATCGGACGCGTAGCGCAGCGTGGTACGCACGCGGGAAATGGTCAGATCCGTCAGCGCGTCCGCGGCCCGACGCTTGACCACTGACTCGTAGAACATCGCCCCCGTAACCGTTGCGACTGACACGACCGTCAGATCGTAGTAGACGCCCGTCCCGCCAGCNACGAANGAGGCGCTCCCGAAGAGGTACGCAGCGAGAGCGGTCATTGTGACGAGCAGTCCGGTGTTCGGCTGTCTCAGTTTCAGGGCGACGTAAGCGTCCCGCAGTACAGGAGCCCCGGTGAACAGCATGACGACGATGGTGAGAATGAGGAACGCCGGCAGCACGACGAGTGCCTGATTCCCTGCCGCGAAGAGGTTGTACTCCAGGCCGAACAGATCCGCAAAGTGNGCGGGGTAGAAGACGACGAGATACGGGATCATCAGGAACGAGGTGAACACCACCCCGGCGGCGTAGCGGTAGCCGATCACGTCCTCGATGTCCGCCTCGTACGCCGCTTCGGCGGTGCCTTTCTCCCTGGAGGCCGCGCTGTAGCCCAGCACACTGAGTTCTTCGACCAGCATGTCACGGAACCCGTCTGGGTCAGTGACGGCTGTAGAGTCGTATGTCACCCGAATCGATTCGGTGACGTAGCTGGCCTCGGCGCCCCTGACGCCGTCGAGCTTCATCGCGACTGACTCGAGGAACGACTCGCATGTCGTCGAGTGCATCCCCTCGACGGTGAGAAACACCGAATCCTCATCCGATTCTGTGGGCGGTTGTTCACCTGGTCCAGCGTTCTGGTCATGGTAGACTTCAGGAGCAGGCAAGCGGTCATCGACGTCGCGACAGCCCTCAGAGCAGAACGCATCCCCAGCATCGCGCCGCCGCGTGGAGAGGTCCGAACCACAGAGCCGACACGTCTCTGAGGCGTCCGCCGCGGGCGTTCGGTCCGATTGCACACCAGTTCCTCGGGCGTGCCCGGCGTAATTCCTGTCGGTTCGTCACCCGTGCGCGACAGTAGGTTTATTCCAGGCGCCCCGTTTCTCCGCAGGAACTGACTGTCAGCATGGCGCGCTTCAGGCACGGAACCCACTGGCCCAGCTGTTTGACGGCGGGACACGTAGCCTGTTCAGATTGTTCACCTGCTGTGTGCCGTGTGAACTCTCTAAACAGTTNACAAACTGTGAAATTTGTACAAATGCTACCCGTTGACGGAATCCACGGTTGTGCCGAACTGAGCGCTGGCCTGCCGTCGCGGCTGGGTGAAGGTGCTCCGCAACCCGAATCTCTTTACGAACGACTCAATATATCGCTAATATGAGTGACTACGTTAGTCAAAACACTGATGGCGGTCGCCGGACCAAAGTAGACCGACTGATCGATACGCACGACCTCGAGGAACTCCCACTCGAACTAGAGCAGGCCTGGTTGGGGGAGAACGGCGACCGTCAGAGCCTCCGAGAACTCGCCAGGAGGTTCAACGAACGATTGGTGCGGAGCGAGATGCGAGCGACCGGAATGAACCCACTCGATGGTGAAGCAGCCAACGTGTATGACCTGCTTGTGGGGGAGGAGACCACCGGCGGCGCGCAGGTGCGTGCTGAACGTCGGCTCGACCGCGAGGGCGTCGATGTCGATTCCCTCCGAGCGTCCTTCGTCTCCCACCAGGCGATTCACACCTACCTCACAACGGTGCGGGGGCTGGAACACACCTCGGAGTCGACGGGGACGGACGATCGGGCTGAGACAGTCCAGCGACTCCTTGGCCGGACCCGNTCAGTCTCGACAAGCGTAGTAGCGGAACTCGAGGCAGCCGGCGATGTGGACATTGGGGAGTTCGAACTCAGCGCAGCAGTCCACGTCACCTGTCGGGACTGTACCAGCCGGTATGAACTTACAGCGTTCCTCGACCGCGGCCACTGTGACTGCGACGAGTAAGGGGCAGATATACGTTACAGCCGTACGTCTGTAATGTTTATCTCCACTGCCGGAAGCTATTTAGCCTGCACAGGACACCCTCGGAACATGACCACTTCCTCGGATCCGACCACCAAACAGGCGCGGCTCTCGGCCCGGAACATCGGGGGCATCGACGAGACCGCAGTCGAGTTTGGTTCCGGCATCACCGTGTTGGAGGGGCGGAACGCCACTAACCGAACATCGCTGCTGCAAGCCATTATGGCCAGCTGCGGCAGCGAGCGCGTCTCGATGAAGGCTGACGCGGAGACAGCCACTGTCTCCCTGTCAGTTGATGGCCAAACGTCCGAACGCACGCTGACACGCGAGGACGGCGAACTCGTTGGAACCGGGGACGCGCTGGTCGAGGACGTTCAGTCCGCTGAGTTGTTCGCGTTTCTGTTGGAATCCAACGAAGCCCGCCGTGCGGTGGCGCGCGGTGACGACCTCCGCGAACTCATCATGCGGCCAATCGACACCGCGTCCATCCGACGAGAAATCCAGGAGGCCGAGCAGCGCAAGCGCGCTATCGACGACCGGCTCGAGGAACTCGAAGCGCTTGAACACGCCCGCCCCGCGCTGGAAGGCCGCCACGAAGAACTGGCAACGGAAATCGAGGAGACCGAAGAGAAACTGGCGGCCGTCGAGGCAGATATCGACGACACGTCGGCGGCCATCGGTGAGGAGCGGGCCCAACAGGAGCAACTGACGGAGAAGCTCTCGGAACTGCGTGCCCTCCGGAACCAACTGGACGACGTGCGCTACGACCGCGAAACGGAGCGAGCCAGCATCGAACGGTCGCGCGAAGAGCAGGCAGATCTTCAGGAGGAGCTGTCAGCGTTGCCGGAGCCCGACGGCGGGGAACTCGAGGAGATCAGACGGCAGCGCGACGAACACCGATCTGAGCGCTCTCGGTTGGAGCGGAAACTGAACGAACTCGATACTGTGGTCCAGTTCAATCAGGAGATACTCGAGGGGTCGCGGGAGACAGTCCTCGACGCGCTTGGCGATGGCGGAGCACGTTTCGACAGCGGCACAGTCACCGATCAACTCGTCACCGACGAGGAGGCGGTCAACTGCTGGACCTGCGGGTCATCTGTCCGAACCGACGAAATCGAACAGACGGTCGACATGCTCCGCGAACTCCGAGCGCGGACCGCCGAGGAGCGCGACGTGGTACAGGCCGAACTCGACCGGTTGGACGAACGGGCCGAGGAGCTGTCGGCCGAGCGGGACCGTCACGAGGAGGCGACCGACCGACTCCAGCGCATCGAGCGCGAACTCGAGGAGGGAGAAGAAACCCTGGACTCCCTCGACGACCGGCGCGAGTCGCTGGAGGCAGATATCGAAGCCGTCGAGCACGAGGTGGAACAGCACCGCGACGAGAGCCGCGGGGAACTGCTCGAACTCCACGAACGCGCCAACGAACTCGAACGCGAACTCGGCCGGCTGGATAATGAGCGCGACACCGTCGAGGCCGAACTCGCGGAGGTCCGGGAGGGGCTCGAAGAGCGCGCGGCGCTCGAAGACGAGCGTGTGGCGCTTCAGGACCGGCTGGTCGATCTCCGGACACGCATCGAGCGCATTCAAGAAGAGGTCGTCGAGACGTTCAACGAACAGATGGAGACGGTGCTGGGGCTGCTGGGCTACGAGAACCTCGACCGCGTCTGGATCGAGCGGACAAAACAGATGGGCGCCGAAGAGGCCAGCTACCACCTCCACATCGTGCGCAACACCGAGGGAACAGTGTACGAGGACTCGATCGACCATCTGAGTGAGAGCGAGCGGGAGGTGGTCGGCCTGGTGTTTGCGCTGGCAGGCTATCTCGCCCACGAGGTTTACGACGACTGTCCGTTCGTCCTGCTGGACTCCCTGGAAGCCATTGACTCGGAACGTATCGCGGCGTTGGTCGACTATTTCCAGTCCTACAGTGACTACCTCGTGGTGGCCTTGCTGCCGGAGGACGCCGCTGCCGTCGACGAGGACTACGAGCGAATCACCGACATCTGAGGCGGAATCACGGCCACATTCTGCAGTAGCCGTTCCGTATGCTGGATGCAGTTCGAATTGAATCCTGTTTCGGGTGATCCCGCACCGAGTGCCACCTGAAGCCGACTCCCACGGCTACTCACTCGCTTGCGCGTGTGGAGAAACAGCACGGAGCTGCGTGTACGGAAAATACTGTTCCGTATAGTCGAACAACCGATTGTCGGGAAAAATAGTCCTAATCCGGACCGATAGGTGGTGAAATGCCGAGAATGAGCGGTTTGGAACCGTTCCATCTGTCGGAACACTTTTGCATCAACGGGGCAACACCATGCCTATGCCTACCAATACCGAACATGGGCCGGTTTCGACGGTTGAGCGCGCATTCGACGTGGTCGAGTTCCTTCGTGAGGCCGAGACAGCGACGCTCGCGGAGGTGACGGCGGCCCTTGGCGTCGCCAAGAGCACCGCTCACCGCCACCTCCGGACGCTCGAGCAGCGGGGCTACGTGATTCGGGAGGGGGATGCGTTTACGCTGGGAATGCGCTTTCTCGACCACGGCTACTTCGTCCGACGGCGAGACCCTGCATACGCGCTCGCGCGTGAGAAAGTAGAAGCACTCGCGGCCCAGACAGAGGAGCGCGCCCAGTTTATCGTCGAGGAACACGACGAAGCCATCTACGTTCACTGCGAGTCCGGCAGCCGTGCGGTGATGGCAGATTCGCGATTGGGAAAACGTGTGCCCATCCACGCCACGGCAGCGGGTCTGGCCATCCTCTCGGCATACGACGACGACCGGGTCGAGTCGATCATCGACCGTCGCGGGCTCGAGGCGCTCACCTCTCGAACCATTACTGATCGCGACGAACTGTTCGAAGCGCTCGAACGTGTCCGTGAGCGTGGCTACAGTGTCAACGACCAGGGCACCATCGAGGGGCTGCGCTCCGTGGGTGCACCCGTTGTCGGCCCGGACGACGAGGTCGTCGGCGCGCTCTCGGTTTCTGGTCCGATTAATCGCATCAAGGGCGAACGCTTCGAGGAAGAATTACCGGAGCTCCTTATGGGCACGACCAATGAACTTGAGCTCAACATCGCCTACAGCTAAACCAGCCTGTGTGAGAGTGCCACTGGCACGAACGTTTAAGTCACTGGTCGGAAACTGTTGAGCCGACATGCTCGACGGTTACGAAATGCACGACCTGACACAGCCGTGGTGCGGTGACACGCCCGCGTGGCCAACCTACGACAACCCCAAGGTGTGGTACGAGAAGTCTCTCGACACCGAGAAGGTGAACGGCCAGAAAATCGAGTTCATGAACCATACCGGCACCCACCTCGACGGCGAGAAACACTTCATCGGCCACGGTCGGGATATCGAGTCGATGCCGCTGGACGAACTGGTAGGTGACGCCGTCATCGCCGATATCTCGGACAAAGTGGGGGATTACGACGTGTTCACCTCAGAGATGATCGAAGACGTTGTCGACGTGCGGGAAGGCGACATCCTCTACATCCACACGGGCTACCAGAAGTACGCCTGGCACACCGACCACGCGGACCCGCACAAGTTCTTCATCAAACACCCCGGCCCGAACCAGGAGTTCGCCGACTGGTGTAGAGAGAAAGGGCTAAACTACCTCATCGTCGACTGTGGCTCCGCGGACCACCCGATGAACACGGTAGTCAGGGACGTGCGGCCCGACGCCGCTGCCGAGGCCCGCGAGGCGCTGGGCGTCGACGACTTGGATGAGATTTTCCCCGAGGAGGGCTACCAGCTGATGCACACCGAACTGTTCCCGGAGGGCATCATCCACGTCGAGAACGCCATCTGCCCCGAGGAACTGCTGAACGAACGGGTCCAAATCGGGACGTTCCCGTGGCGGTTCCGCGGCGGTGAGTCCTCCGTCTGTCGCTGTGTGGCGTTCACAGAGGAGTAGCGGAGCGCTGACGACCGCAGTTTTTTGTGACTGTCTCCCGCCGCAGCCATGCGCGCTGTCGTCCTCGACGCGTGGGGAGGCGAACTGTCCGTCGAATCCGTCCCCGACCCGGAGCCCGGCCCCGGCGAGGGTGCGGTGGCCGCCGACGGTCTGGCTACCCCGCTCCACGTCGCTGAACGGGCGGCTATCGACGACGGCGAGACGGTGCTCGAGGAAGCTGCCGCCGACGGGACGCTTCCTGACCCGACTCTCAGTGAACGGCTCCGCAAAGCGACGCTCTGGAGCGACGGGCCGACCGTGGCTGTCGACACCGTCGGTGACCCCGAGACGCTCGATGCGGCGTGGGAGGCACTCGGGATGGGCGGGCGGCTCGTAACGCTCACGACACACCACCAGCGCGCGCTCGACATGCCGCTGGCGGAGTACGTCGTCCGGGAGCGGACTCTGCTCGGCTCTAGATACGCAACCTCAGACCAGGTGGTTCGGGCGGCACGTCTGCAGGCCGACGGCCGGGTAGACGCCGTGACCAACGGGACCGTCGGGTTGGCTGCGGTGCCGGAACTGCACGAACGTATCCGGGCCGGGGAGGGCTCCGGAGCGTTCGTTCTCGAGCCCTGAGTGGGTTCGCAGAAACGCCTTTACGGCCCGCGATAGCGTATTCAGCTATGACCGACGAAGCCATCCGGGGCAACCCGGCGGAGCACGCAGCTGACGCGGGGGCCGCCGGCTGGGAGGCCACTCGTGCTGACGTGATGCGTCAGCTCCGGGCCTGTCTCGCTGACGACCGCCCGGCGGCCACCGCCGTCGTCACGGATGTCGAGGGGTCTGCCTACCGCCGATCCGGTGCGCGGTTAGTCGTAACCGAGGCAGCGTCGCTCGGGGCCATCACCGCCGGCTGTCTCGAGGGCCCCGTCGCCGACGCTGCCCGGGCCGCAATCGAGGCCGGAGAACCGTCGACCGAGACGTACGACCTTACGGAGGACGAAAACGACACTTGGGGAATGGGGCTGGGCTGTAACGGCGTCATCGACGTGTTGCTCGACCCCGTAGACGTGAGCCTGCGGCCGGCACTCGATGCGATGGAACGCAAAGAACGCGCCATCGTGCTGACGGTGCTGGCTGTCGAGGACGACGCACCACTCTCGCCCGGCGACCGGACGACTGTATTCGCCGACGGTTCGACCGCCCCCGAGGACAGCCTTGTGGGAACCGACCGCGAGCCCCTCCCGACTGGACTGCTGGACGCCATCTCGGCCGGGCTTTCCCCGGAGTCCATCGCCTCGCTCCTGAAATCGACCACGGTCACGGTCCCGTTCGAAGGAGCCGAGGTCTCGGTGTTCTGTGACGTGTACGAGCCGATTCCGACAGTATTCGTCTTCGGGGACCAGGGCGACGTGCGGCCGGTCACTCGGTTTGCCCGAGAAACGGGGTTCCGCGTCGAGGTGGTCACCGGTCGCGGGGGGAAATCTGACCCGGGTCGGTTCCCGTCGGCTGATGTGGTGCGCTCGGTCCGGGCACCCGACCTTGCCGAGGCGGTGGATGCTCCCGACCACACCTACGCAGTGTTGATGAGTCACAACTTCCTCGACGACCGACTCGCGTTGGAGTCGCTGCTCTCGACAGCAGTTCCATACATCGGTTTAATGGGCCCCAGAAAGCGCTTCGAGGAGATGCGCGAGACGTTCGCCGAGGAGGGACGCAAGCTCTCGGCGGCCGAACTCGACCGGATTTCGACGCCGGTCGGGCTGGACCTCGGCGGCGACGAGCCCACCCAGATCGCCATGAGTGTCGTCGGTGAGGTGCTCGCGGCGGCGAACGAAGCTTCGGGTGGGAAGCTGTCGGAGCGGGAGGGGACAATCCACGGTCGGTAGGGCCCGCAAAGGTTTATACGACAGTCACGCAACCAAACGGTCATGCGTAGCGATACCACGGACCAGTCGGTGGACCGGCCCACTCGGCAGGTCGAACTCACGGTCAACGGCGAGCGGGTCGCCGCCGAGGTGGAGCCACGGCTGAAGCTCTCTGACTTCCTGCGGGAGGAGGCCGGCCTTCGGGGCGTCCGGGTCGGCTGTGAACACGGCGTTTGTGGCGCCTGTACGGTCTCCTACGACGGCGACCTGGCCAAATCCTGCCTGCTCTATGCGGTGCAGGTCGACGGCTCGGAGATCGTCACCGTCGAAGGACTCGACGAGGACGGCGAACTCGACCCGGTCCAGCGCGCGTTCCACGAGGAACACGCACTCCAGTGTGGCTTCTGTACGTCGGGGTTCGTCCTCGCAGCGCGAGATCTGCTGGCGGAGAACCCCGAGCCGACCCGCGAGAAAATCAAGGGGGCGCTCGCGGACAACATCTGTCGGTGTACGGGTTATCAGCATATCTACGCCGCCGTCGAGGCTGCCGCCGAGGAGATCGACGGCCCGGTGACGCTGCCCGAAGCGCCAGAGGGAACCGGGGTCGGCGACAGAAGCGCGAGTCCATTCGGAGGTGAGGACTGATGGCCCAAGCGGAACCAACTACCGAAGCGTCCCCAGAGGCGGAGGCCGAAGCGGAGGGCCGCGAACGGTTTACTGGACAGGGGATGAGCCGCGTCGAGGACCACCGCATCCTCACGGGCGACGCGAAGTATATCCACGATTTGGGTGAAGACGCCCGGCAGATGGCGTTGCTCCGCACGACTCACGCCCACGCAGATATTGTCTCCATCGACGCCAGCGCCGCCCGCCAGCATCCCGAGTGTGAGTTGGTGCTCACCGGCACAGACCTGCAGGAGCAGTACCACCCGATGCCCAGCGGCCTTCCCGGGTTCGAGGAGTGGTCCTTGGCGGCCGATAGGGTGCGGTTCGTGGGCGAACCTGTCGCTGCCGTGGTCGCGACAGACCGCTACGTTGCGGAGGATCTGTTGGACCTGATTACCGTCGACTACGAAACGCTGCCAGCGGTCACAGACGCAGCGGACGCTGTTGCCGAGGAGCCGGTCATCCACGAAGACATCGGGACGAACGTCCCTGATGGCGAGGAGTTCAGGTTTGGCGACGTGGACGGCGCGTTCGCGGATGCCGACACTGTCGTAGAGTCACACTACTCTTGGGGTCGGATTTCTGGTGTTCCGCTCGAGACTGCCGGGGTAGTCGCGGAGTGGGACGAGGCCGACGATGAGTTCCACATCGACTGCAACATCCAGTTGCACACACTCGTCGACGATACCGTCTATGAGACGCTGGGCTACGCCCCCGAGGACGTGCATCTGGAAGTGCCCGCAGACGTGGGCGGCAGTTTCGGCACCAAAATCGCCATCCACCGCTANTGCTGTCTGGCGGCGATGGCGAGCCAGCAGTTGGGTGGGAAACCGGTCAAGTTCGTGGAGGACCGCATCGAGAACCTGCAGGGCGGGGATATGCACTCGACCCAGCGAGAGTACGACGTGCGGGTCGCGGTCGACGATGACGGGACTGTCCGCGGCCTCGACTTCGACTTCGTCGACGACTTCGGCGCGTGGCCGCGCTACCCCGTGAATCAGGTGCTCAAGCCGCTGGCCTGTCTCACCGGTGCCTACGACGTGCAGGACGTGCGCTACGACTACGATATCGTCATCACGAACAAGACCGCCCAGACCGCCTACCGCGGCTTCGGGGTGCCCCCTCACTTCTACGCGCTGGAGATGGCGATGGACGAGGCCGCGACCGCGGTCGGGATGGATCCGACCGAACTCCGCCGGCGGAACCTCATCGAACCGGATCAGATGCCCTACGAACTGGCCTCGCACAACCTCTATGACTCGGGTGACTACCCGGCAGCGCTCGACCGTATCGAGAGCATCATCAACGACGAAGAACGCCAGTCAGGGGGCCTGCTCGATCCCGAAATCGTCGAGGAACGCCGAGAGGATGGCTACTACCGCGGGGTGTCGTCGACGCTGCTCATCGAGCCAGGGGTCTCCGGCTCTGACTGGACCGACCGCCAGCGCAGCGACAGAGATGAACTGCCGGACCGGGAGATGGATGAAGTTGCCGAGCTTCCGGAACACCTCCGGGCGGAGCTCCGGGAGGACGGCTCCGTCACGGCCTTTCTCGCTACGGACTCCTCGGGCCAGGGCCACCAGACGATTGTCACCCAACTGCTCGCAGACGAACTCGAACTGCTCCCCAGCGATATCGAGGTAGCGTATCTCGACTCCGTCGCGGCACCGACGGAGTACGGCTCTGCGGCCTCTCGGATGGCGGTGATGCTCTCGGGCGCAGCCCAAGGGCTCGGCGAGCAGCTCCGCGCCAACTGTCGCGAACTCGGCGCTAACCACTGGGGCGTCGAGATGGAGGAGGTCCGCTACCGCAACGGCGGCGTCGAGTACGGTGACGAACGCCTCTCGTTCGCCGAGTTGGCGGAGCTCGAATCGGGCCGGCAGCGCCGGCTCACCAGCGTGAGCTACGACTACGACCACCCGGCGCTCGAGGAGCCGGCGTTCGAACACGCCTTCACCGGGAAATACCCTGTCTACCCGACGGCAGCGTTCGCGGCCAACGCACCAATCGTTGAGGTGGATGCGGCGACCGGTACGGTGGAGATTCTGAAGTTCTACTCCGTGCGGGACTGCGGCACCCAACTCAACCCCACCATCGTGGAAGGGCAGGCCCACGGCGGCATCGCACAGGGAGTNGGCGCCGCGCTGCTCGAGGAGTTCGGCTACNACGACAGCGGCCAACCGCAGGCGGTGACCTTTTTCGACTACCTGCTCCCCTCAACGAAGAACGTCCCGGAGATGGAGCTCTACCATCAAGAGACCCCCTCACCGTTCACGGCGACGGGTGCGAAAGGCACTGGGGAAGGCGGGATGATTGACGCACCGGCCAGCATCTCGTCGTCGATCAACGCCGCACTGGCGGCGGTGGATGTGGTCGCTGACAGAGTTCCGAACGCGCCGAACCGCCTCAGAGAACGGATTCGCGAACAACAGGAGTAAGCTACTCTTCGAGCGTCGCCTCGGCATCGGCTTTCGCCTCGAGTGTAGACTCTGCAGGGCGGCCCTCCTCGACCACAGCCTCCATATCCTCGAAGAAATCAGTCACCAGCTTCTCGGTCACACTCCGGAGGGCGCGCCCCCCCAAGCTCGCGAGCAGGCCGGAGACGTTCGTCGTCGCCTCCCAGGTGCAGGTGGTGTTCCCGTTGTCAGTCTCTGTCAGCGTCATCACCGCCACCGCCTCGAAGGAGTTCCGGGCGGCCTCGCCGCCGATCTGCATCTCCAGTAGGCCGGGGCGCTCGGTCCGGGTGACGGTGACGTCAACGTCGAAGGTCGGTTTGATACTCCCGACGCCAACCGAGAGCACCGCGTCGATCTCTGCGGGTGTCACCAACTCCATCGACTTCACGCCGGGCCCGATTTCCTCCAGAATCGCAGGGTCGGTGAAGTAGGCCCAGAGCGTCTCGGGACTGTGACTCGAGGTGAACGAGCCGGAGAACTCCATCATGGCGTCACCTCGGGGGCCGTCGCAGTCGCACGGTCGTGACTCTGCTGGAGTGAGCGCCGGGTGTACTCGCCAGCCAGTTCCTCTTTGTACTCNTCGTCGGCGTGCATCTCNCCCTCCGGCCGCGCNGCGTCGANGGCAGCCGCCGCTGCCNNAGCGAGCGTCGCCTCAGAGAGTGGCGCACCCTCCACCGCCTCCTCGGCAGCCCCGACGCGGAGCGGCACGTCGGACGCGTTCGCCAGCGCGACGCGGGCCTCCTCGACAATCGGGTCGGCGGCCTCGGNGNCGTCGACACGGATGGCGGTGGCCGCCGAAATCGTGGGCCAGGTCTGGGCGGCNGCTTTCTGCTCGAGGAACGCCATCCCGGTGCGTTCGGGGGGGAACGGCGCACGGTCGATCTCGATGCCGCGGATGAGTTCCGCCTCGCCGAGGTCGGTGAACATGTAGGCGATGAAGTAGTCGGCAGCGGACACGCACCGTTCTCCTTCAGCGGAGACGAGTTGGAGGTCTGCCTCCAGTGCGACCGCACAGCAGGGGTAGTTCCCTGCCGGGTCGGCTTCCCCAATAGAGCCACCGAGGGTGCCCATGTTGCGAACCGCGGGGCCGGCAATCTGTTCAGCAGCATGGGGCAGCATCGGACAGGCCTCCCGGAGCGTGTCGCTGCGCTCGATGTCGCGGTGACGGGTGAGCGCACCCACACTCACCGTCTCCTCGTCGACGGCAACGCCCGCGAGTTCGTCGATCCCGTTGATGTCGACGATGTGGTCAGGGGTCGCAAGCCGGTTTGCCATGATGATGCCCAGCGACTGATTGCCGGCCATCAGCTCGGCGCCTTCAAGTTCAGCAAGCAGGTCACACGCTTCTGAGAGCGCCGTCGGTCGGTGGTACTCGAACGTTGCGGGCTTCATCGGCGGGGCGGTGCCTGTGGATGTGGGTAGCTGGCTGTCATGCTGATACGCAATAGTCTGTCACCCTCCACAAAAAGCTTGCCGTGGATTACCACACCACAGTTTTGCCAAGCCCGACAGTCGTTCTCTGCCCTATTCGGGCTGGATAGGGAGTTCGATGTGGGTCGCGTTGGCCGCGTTGTGGTGGACCGAATTGGTCGCGACTCGTGACTCCCGGTCGCCGTAGAGCGGACCGCCGGTGTTCTGGTTCACGTCGAACCGCGGGAAGTTCGACGAGGAGATATCCAGTCTGATGCGGTGGCCCGCCTCGAACGTGTTCGCGGTCGGGTAGGGCTCCATCTCGAACTCGTACACCTCGCCCGAGGCGAGCAGGTCGGGTTTCTCCCGGTAGCCGCGGTAGCGGCCGCGGCAGATTGAGTCCGCGAGGTTGAGCGCGAAGCCATCCTCGAACTCGCTGTTCGGTGGGTACTCGTCGATGAGTTTCGCCGTGAAATCGGTATCCTGACCGTCGGTTTCGCCGAACACCGAAACCCGGAGAGGGCCGGCGATAGTGACCGCCTCCGCAAGTGGCGGTGTCCGGAAGACGAGCACGTCGTTCCGTTCCTCGAGTGGGCCGTAGGGCGCCTCGGCGCCAAAGGTGTCTGGTCGGGTGCGCTGGTCGTAGCCGCCGCGGCCGGTGAGATCCTGCAGCTTGCGCTCGCTCAGCGGATACTCCAGAATACGCTCCTCGCGTTGTTCGTAGGTAATGTAGCTGGAGCAGTTGCCGCCGAGGGTGGGAACGGGGTCCGATGGGTCGAAGTCGTAGCTGGTCGTTCCGCCCGAATCCGGTGGTTTCTCCGTCGTGAGCGTCCCATCCGGCTGGGCGTAGTAGCTCCTGAACTCTGTCTCTTCTGGCGGCCACGACTCGGCGTCGCGCCAATCGCCGCCGTGGTGGAGCCGTCCCTTCGTTCCGTGGCGGCCCGAGCCCGTGCCCATCCCGAAATACTCCACCGTCGGCTGGTCGCTCCAGGTGTCTTTGCCCTTGAGGTAGTGGTCGAAGAAGTCGAGGCGGGTCTGTTGGTAATCCCGCAGCGAGGCCTCGCCAAACTCGGCCTCTCCTGAGTAGGATTTGTTCCACGACGGCAGCGGGTAGCTGTTCCAGCCGTGGGTCCACGGTCCCAGTAGGAGGAACTGGTCGCTTTCGGCGCGGTCGGCGTGGAGCGTGAAGTTGTCACAGGTCGCCTTGGTGTAGGAGTCGTAGAACGCGCCGGCGTAGACCGTCGGGATGTCGGCGGTCTCCTCGGCGTAGCGCTCGAAGTTGATGCCCGGTGACTGCCAGAGCTCGTCGCTCGCGCTTCCGGATTCCATAATGTCGAACGCCCACTCCTCGTAGTTCGGGATATGTTTCAACGGCGACTGTCCGCGCTGGATGGGGCTGTTCGCGAGCACGTCGCGGGTGTCGACGTTCGCCAGCGCCTGTTGGATCGCCTCGTCGTCGAGCGCTCGCTTGGCGAAGCCGCCGCCCAGCGTGAGCGCCCAACAGAGCCAACGGAGTTCGAACGCGCCGTTGTGCCGAAACGTCGCTTCTCGGCCGTTGGCTGCGCCCTGATTGACGAACATCGCTGCCAGGCCATCCGGGTCCTGTGTCGCCAGCGCCGACTGCACCCAGGCGCCGTAGGAGGTGCCGAACGTCCCGACCTGGCCGTCGCAGTACTCTCGCTCGGCCAACCATTCGACGGTGTCGGCGCCATCCTCGGCTTCGTTGACGAAGATGTAGTAGTCGCCTCCGCTGGCGAAGCGCCCTCGACAGTCCTGAATGGCGACNACGTAGCCGCGTTTTGCGTACCACTCGCCGTGGCGTTCCATCCGTCCCCGCTTTCCGTAGGGCGTGCGGTCGAGCAACACCGGTTTGGGTTCCGCGACCGCCTCACCCGTCTCCGGATCTGCGGGTCGGTAGATATCTGTCGACAGCGTCACGCCGTCGCGCGCCGGGATGTCCACGTTCAATTCAGCGTGGACTGCGTACTCCTGGGGGGATGACATACCCTCACATGCGGCACCTGATGGATATAGCTTCCCCCAGCAGGTGTGTTTCGGCGCTCTCAGTGTCCGGTACCGAAAGAATTAAGCGCNATTCTTGAAGTGTAGCTGATGGATTCCATGCAAGAGCTTACCACGGCTCCGGAGCGGGACCCGGAGGCACGAGATGAGTAGTGACGATGAGTTCGAGGAGGTGGAGAACGACTCCACCCCGGGAGGGCCCGGCGCACCCGCAGAGCCGGAGGCGTCNGTCGACTTGGAGTACGGAATCGACGACAAACCGCCGTTGGGCGAGTCCATCCTGCTGGGGTTCCAGCATTACTTGACGATGATTGGCGCGACTGTCGCTATCCCACTGGGACTGGCGGGCGCACTCGGGATGTTCGAGGCTGCGCCCGGCGAAATCGGGCGGCTCATCGGGACATTCTTCATCGTCTCCGGCCTGGCGACGCTCGCCCAGACGACGCTGGGAAACCGCTACCCCATCGTTCAGGGCGGGACGTTCTCCATGTTTGCGCCCGCGCTGGTCATCATCGGCGTGCTCTCCTCGCAGGGGGCGGGCTATCAGCTGATGTTGCGGGAGCTGATGGGAGCGGTCATCGTCGCCGGCCTGGTCGAGGTGGCTATCGGCTACTTCGGCATTATGGGCTGGCTGAAACGACATATGGGGCCTATCGTCATCGCACCCGTCATCGCGCTCATCGGGCTGGCGCTGTTCAACGTCCCCCAGATTCGGAACCCCAACTTCGGGGCGCCGGGGACGGGCCAGAACTGGTGGCTGGTGGGGCTGACCATCGTCCTCATCATCGCCTTCTCCCAGTATCTCGACCGCTACCACCGGTCGTTCCGACTCTACCCGGTGCTACTGGGTATCTCCACGGCGTGGATTGCCGCGGCCGCCCTCTCGGTGGCCGGCGTCTTCCCCTCGGGATCGACGAGCTACGTCAACCTCGCAACGGTCTCCCAGGCACCGCTGATTCAGCCCATCTACCCGTTCCAGTGGGGGGTGCCGCTGTTCACGCCGGGCTTCATCATCGGGATGATTGCGGGGATGCTTGCGTCGGTCATCGAGAGCTTCGGTGACTACCACTCCGTCGCCCGAATGGCTGGTCGGGGCGCGCCCAACGCCAAGCGCATCAACAACGGCATCGGGATGGAGGGCCTCGGCAACATGCTCGCCGGCATCATGGGAACCGGGAACGGCTCGACTTCCTACACCGAGAACGTCGGCGCAATCGGTATCACCGGCGTGGCCTCCCGCTACGTCGTGCAGATTGGCGCGGTCGTGATGCTCATCGTCGGCTATCTCGGCCCGGTGGGGCAGCTGTTCGCGACCATCCCCTCGCCCATCATCGGGGGACTCTACATCGTGATGTTCGGCCAGATCGCGGCGGTCGGCCTCTCACAGCTTAAATACGTCGACCTCGACGCCAACCGCAACGTGTTCATCGTCGGTATCGCGCTGTTCGCCGGGCTCGCGATTCCGGAGTATATGACCTTCGTCGGGCAGGGAATGGAGATGTCGGCGTCGGCTGCCTTCCAGCAGGGGATGGCGGGCGTCCCCGTGCTCGGCGCGGTGCTGGGGACGGACGTGGTGGCAACGACCATCTTCATTATCGGCGGCACCGGCATGGCCGTCGGCGGACTCGTCGCGTTCTTCCTGGACAACACCATCCCGGGGAGCCGCGATGAGCGCGGGCTGACCGCGTGGGAGGAACTTACGGAAGCCGACAGCGAGTACGAATCTGCCTACGAACGGTTCGTGGGGAGCGACGACTGACGATGCTTCCCGCTCCGGCCGCCTCCCAGCTTTTCGCATCGATTGGACCGCAACAGTCATGCCCGTCGGCTTGGAGGTGCGAGCCATGTCCGCGCCGACGCCCGGTACCCACGGCTCCACCGGTCTCGACCGCAATCATCAGGTCGCGCTCCGGGTCGCCGACGGCTGGGCCAGCTTCGACAAGGAGGCGCTCTTCGTCGAGCGTGACGGCGAACGCGTCCGCGTCGCCTTCGACAACGTCACCGAACTCTCCTACCGCGATACGGACTACTTCCTGGTCGTGCTCTCGGTGGTGTTGGTCGGGTTCGGTCTCTGGTTCGTGCCTGAGTCACCGTTCTCGTTACTGTTCAGCGTCGCCGGCTTGGCCTCGCTTTACCGGCTCTACCGCCACCGCGGCGAGGTGGTCGTTCGGGTCACCGACCGGCCCAAACCGCTGACGTTCCACCCAACTGATGGCGGGGCGTTCTACGATGCGCTGGGGGCGGAGATGGACGGTGAGCTTCTCAGCGACCGCACGACGTTCTTCGGCGACTAATGCCGCAGGACCGACACGTATGTTTAAGGCAACGGCGGATTATCGCGTGGTATGAGTAGCCATGCCGATCTTCGAGTCGTCGACGCGCGGGTCGTGACTCCCGGAGGAACTATCGACGGCGGCGTCGCCGCGGCCGACGGCCAAATCGTCGCTGTCGGGACGGAAGCCAATCTTCCCGAGGCCGACCGCACAATCGACGCTGAGGGGAACTTCTTGATACCGGGCTTCATCGACCCGCACGTCCACTGGGGGCTCTCCCGCTACGAGTTCGACTACCACGATGGGCTGGAACACGACTTCGAGACCGAGACCCGGGGCGCCGTCCACGGCGGCGTCACGACGGTGGTGAACTTCCTGCTTCAGCCTGAGCCGTATCTGCCGGATATGGAGTTTTTCAAACAGGCCGGCGAGGAGAACTCTTACATCGATTTCGCCTATCACGCAATCGTCCATCAGGACCACCATGTCGACGAAATCGAGGGCCTCGCCGAGGCGGGTGTTCGCTCCTACAAACTCTTCTTCAACTGGTACAAACACGCCTCACCCGAACTCGGTATCGACCACTCCGACGCCGGGCGTGTCTACAACGTGCTTGACCGAGTGAGCGAGATCAACGACGGCGTGGTGATGTTCCACGCCGAGAACGAGGACCTCGCCTACGAGCGTCGACAGGAACTCCAAGCCGAGAGACGCAACGACCTCGAAGCCTGGTCGGAGGGCGCACCCAACATCTGTGAGGCGATGCAGGTCGAGCAGATCGCCCGCATGACCGAGTACACCGATTCCAGCGCCTACATCGTCCACACGAGCACGGGCGAAGCGGTGGATATCGGCGAGCGCTATCAGGAGCACGGTGTCCAACTCGACATCGAGACGCTGCCGGCGTTCCTCTGTCACTCCAAACACGACGAAGAACTNGGGACGTGGGGGAAGATCTCCCCGCCACTCCGGGGCGATGAGAGCAAGCAGCGCCTCTGGGAGGGGCTGCGCAATGGGACGGTCGACTACATGGGGACCGACCACTGCCCACACAAGATCGCGTTCAAAGAGAAAGACACCGGGAAACACGGCGATATCTGGGACGCCATCCCCGGCGACAACAACGGCATCGAGTATTTCCTCCCGGTGATGATGAGCGAGGGTGTGAACAAGAACCGCATCTCGATGGAGCGACTGGTGGAGGTCTGTGCGGAGAACAACGCGAAGCGTTGGGGGCTCTACCCCCGGAAGGGCGCGCTCGCGGAGGGGAGCGACGCCGACATGGTCATTGTCGACCTGGAGGACTCAGCGACGGTCGACGAGGAGTTCTACCACACGATGGAGCCACGCTACTCCACGTTCCACGGTGAGGAACTGACTGGGCTCCCGACACACACCATCGTGGGCGGGGAGGTTGTCGTCGAGGACGGCGAACTCTTGGTCGAGAGCGGTGGCCGCGAGTACCTGCACCGCGGGGAGAACGGCGTGATTCGGGCGGATTGACCCACACTGTTTTCGCCGGCCCAAGGGTTACTGAGGCAGTGGCGGAAGCGACTGCATTTCTCGAACAGTAGTCTCGGACCCTCGGCTTTCCTGAGAGAGGTGATTCTCGCCAACAATCATCTGAACACATCTGTTTGTATCCTATAGTGCTATATGATATCTACATTACTCGCCAGTGTCTCTGGCATGCACTATGTAACCGGACATACTGACTGATGAACTGTCTGTTCGGCCTGCAGTTTACATTTCCTCAGCCAGATTATCAGGACAGAAGTTCGTATATTACATTACTACCCCCTCTGTCTGACGCTCTATTGATTGATTTTGATAGCTATCTCGCTGTTGAATATCCAGAGTTACTATATGCATCCTAAACTGACATTTGCATCCCAAACGTCCGTGATCTGATTGGGCACACAGTTACCGTTACAGCACTACAGCTGTAATGGGTACTGTAACAGAATCCTCCTGTCTCCATACCACCATCGAGCCTGGCGACAGCGTTATCCGGCCCCTTCCCGGCAGATGAACCATGCCCGAACCCCGCTTCGGCGCGTTCGACGAGATTGACACCCAGATATTGGTGATCCTCTCGGAGGACCCGCGGATGTCCTATCAGGCAATCTCCCAGCGGCTCGGCGAGGAGGGGTACAAGATGAGCGCCGAAGGCGTCCGCCACCGCGTGACTGACCTGATGGAGGCGACAACGCCGTTTTTCCTGCTGGACCCGGAGCACCTGAGCTGGGAGATCGTCCGTATCTCCGTCAGGGCGACCGACGGCCCCGGCGACAAGCAGGACGCCTTCGAGCGCATCGCCGAACTCCCCTTCTGGCACGTCACCAAGGGACTGGGCACCTACGACGTCTACGCCGTCGGGATGGCACCGACGCTCGAGGATGTGGAGGGGATGATCACCGAAATCCGGGAGTACGACTGCGTCGACCGAATCGACCACATCGTCGTGACTGAGCGCGCGAGCGACCTTGAGGATTACTACCGACAGGAGATGCGGGACGGCGCATCGGAGTAAATCTTGCGTGGAGTATTTCCCCCGGCGTGCGCTACCCCGAACCAATGACCGAGTACGGCTGTAAGGTGTGTCAGGTTCTGGATGAGCGCGACCTCAAGGAGATGAACCCTGAGCTTGTCGCCCGCTGGACCGGAGAAGGGGGCAAGCGACTGGGCTACCGCCGGCTCGCCGACTGGCTCAACACTGCGCTACTCCGCCGGGAGATGGAGATTGTCGGCATGCCCACCGGCGGCGACGAGGCCCGCTCGCGTTACGAACGACTGCACGATGACGACACCGCCCCCGCAGTCCGGCGTCTGCTGAAGCGTGGCGGTGTCGCCCTCGACGACCTGGGCGATGACTTTGTGTCGTACAGCGTCGTACGAACTCACCTGCAGGACTGTCTGGACGCGAGCCGTGAACCGTCGCCACCGTCGGCGTGGGAGCCCGGTCAGCTCGAGCGGTTGGAGGCGTACGCTGCCAGCGAGGCGACCGATGCGGTACGTTCCCTCCGAAACAAGGGACAGCTTAAGGCCGTCGGGGAGGTCGAAGCTGTGGTCACTATCGCCGTCGCCTGTTCAGTATGCGGTACCTCCGTTCCGGTTGCGGACGCCCTCGCGGCGAAGCGGTTCTGTGAGTGCACCGACTGAGAAAGAGTGTGCGAACTCCCCCCACGAATACCGAGAGCCAGATTGGGGTTTCCAACTGAGATACGGACTGTAACAACGAACATGCATGTTTATCTCTTGGCACCACACAGTAGAAATAGTTATTTTCGAAACCTTTTGTCGTGAATATCTCAATCAACCCTGCTGACACGACTGTGGTTCAAGATATCGTCGCAGTCCAAATCACATGGCTGGCGCCAGGCCCCTGAGAACCAGAAAAACCGCTGAGACTGCGTACTAGCGGTGACCGCGTTACCAGACCTGTTCCAGCGTCTCCAGGACGTTTCCCCCGAGCACTTTTTGAATTTCTTCGTCGCTGTAGCCGTTCGCGACCAGCCAACGCGGGATGTTCTGCCACGCCTCTGTCGGGTTCTCCAGGCCGTCGACGTACTCGCTCTGGAGCGTTGACTCGGGCAGTTCCATGCCGTGGAACGAGGAGAGCACGCGCAGGAGTTCGGTGTGGTCGCCGTAGAGCACGTCCGGCCCGAAGGCGACGTGATCGATGCCGATCAGCTCGACAACGTACTCGAAGTGCTCCATATACGTCTCGATATCGGGGAGGTGTGTCGAGGAGAGCAGGCCGACGACGCCGCCGGTGTCGGCGATGGCCTCGAACACCTCGTCTGAGGTTCCCCGGGCGCCCATCCCCGCACCCTTTGCGAGCGCGTGGGTGTCGAATACCGGCTTCTCACTCACCTCACATACGTCGAGCGAGGTCTGTGGGCTGGCGTGACTGACCGAGACGGCCATCCCCACGTCGTTCATCCGGCCCACTGCGCGGGCGCCGAAGCCGGTGAGTCCACCGTCGCGTTCGTGGATATCGCCGCCGCCAGTGCCGAGCGCGTTGGAGGTGTTGTAGGTGATACCCATCGACCGTACACCCATCCCGTAGAGCTGTTCGATGCGGTCGAGTTCGTTCTCGATCATTGCCGCCGACTCCACACACTGGACCACCGCGATTTTGCCCTCCTCCCGGGCGCGGTGGATGTCGTCGACACTCCGGCACTGGAAGGCGTACTCCGAGTGCATCAGGTCGCAGGCGCGCATGCTGACCTCGTGGGAGATGTCGTCCCACTTCCAGCCATGCAGCGAGTGGACGCTCGAAAGCCCGTCGAGCTGCATGTCGAAGACGGCGTCGAGACTGGTCTCGGCGAGGAACTCGTAGGCTGTGTGGATTCGCCCCTCGCGGATGTAGTCGAAGAGGTCCTCGTCGATATCCGCGGGGAACTGGAACGCGTGCTCGTGAAGCGAGAGCACGGTGCCCTCGGTGAGTTCGGCGACGCGCGATTCCTCCTCTTCGCTCAGGGGGAGTTCACGCGGTTCGAACCCCGCGGTCTTGCTCGTGAGTTCGAAGTCCCGGTAATCCTCGCCTCCCCTGAGGTAATCGTACGGCTGGTACCCGTCGTACTGCTTGTCTGCACCCATGGTTCTCGTTCACACTGGTGCTGGACTGGCACTTAGGCGTTCTGATATATCTATCGACAGTTTCTGACGGGGCTGGCCCGCTCAGCCCTGCAGCGCCATCCAGGCCGCGGCGGCCTCCAGCGCCGTCGCGTCCTCACCACGGGCTGCAACGAACTGGAGCCCCACTGGCAGTCCCTCGACCGTGCCACACGGAACGCTAACTGCGGGGTGGCCGGTGACGTTGAACGGCGCGGTATTCGCCAGCGCGCTGAACACGTCGTCAAGGTCTTCGTCCCACTTGGGCGGCAGCATCGGCACCGTCGGCGACGCGAGTACATCCGCCCCCGCCAGCGCGGCGTCGACGCCCTTCGCAAGCAGGCATCGGGCCTCCTGTGCCCGCACGTAGGCAGCGTCACCGTCCATCTGGTTCCGGTGTTCTGCATAGAGCATCGCGGCTTGGAGCGGCGGTCCGAGCGTCTCGTCACCAGCCGTACGCTCCTCGTGGAGCCGCTCGGTCAGGGCGGCGTCGCCCGGAGCGAGCGACCAGTAGTTCACCGCGTTGGCCCGGAGGTAGTTCCCTACCTCAGTCATCCCGATACTGAGCCAAGCCGGGAGCCACAGCTCGTACTGCTCGATGCTCGTTTCGGAAACGGTGGCGCCCGCGGCCGCGAGTTCGTCCGTCGCCTCACGCACCCGCTCGTCGAGGACTGGAGCCGCCCCGAACAGTTCCTCCGGCAGGGCGATGTCGAGCCCTGCGGGGTTGGCCTCGGTGACGGCAGCGACGTACTCTCCCGATGCCTCTCCGAGCGTGCGCTCATCGCGCGGGTCCGGTCCCGCGATGGCGTCGAGCCCTACTGCGAGGTTCTCGACAGATGACGAGAGCAAGCCGACGTTATCCAGCGTCTTCGCGAACTGGACGAAGCCGTCGTGGCTCACCAGCCCGCGCGTCGGTTTGAGACCAGGGACACCACACCACGCGGCGGGGAAGCGAACCGAGCCGCCGGTATCGGAGCCGATGGCGAGGTCCACCGCACCCGTCGCAGCGGCGATACCGCTACCCGCAGAGGAGCTTCCGGGTTGACGCTCGGGGTCGTGTGGGTTCCGCGCGAGGCGGAGTCGCAGGCTGTCGGCGTCGCCGCCAAAGGCGAACTCGTCCATATTGGTCTTGCCGACGATGCGAGCTCCGGCGTCCAGCATACGGTCGACAGCGGTGGCGTCGCGCCCGGGCACGAACGCGGGTTCGGTCAGAAGGGGCGACCCGCAGGTCATCGGGACTCCTGCGACCGCGACGTTGTCCTTCACACCGACGGTCAGCCCGTCGAGCGGCCCCTGGACCGCACGGCTCATGTCACACCGCGTGAGCCACGCCCCGAGTTCGTCCGTCTCAGGGTCCGGCTCCCAGTGGTCGCGGTCGGGCGGGTCGACGCTCCCGATTCCCTCGAGCGCCTCAAGGATGGTGTCTTGGTGGGCGAACTGCTCGGCCAGCGCCTCGACCACCGCGTCGGGAATATCGAGCGAGAGTCGGGCTGCGTCCAGCTGTACGTCGTCGCTGTTGGGTGTCTCCTCGGGCATACGGCTCTGGCTTCGGGCCGTGGGGCTTCAAACTGCCGCCGGCTGGCGTGCGGGTTGCCAGAATCACGGCAGGTGTGACCGGGACACAAGCTATTTGCTGACACGGGCGAGTGGATAGCCCGAGGACAGTCGATGTACGCAACGATCAATGGGGCCGACCTCTACTACGAGGTCAACGGCCCCGAGGACGCGCCCGCAATCGTGACGCTTCACGGCGGGCCAGGTATCAGCGACCACCAGAAAGCGATGGAGGCGTTCGACCCACTCACCGACAGCTACCGGGTCGTCGCTTACGACCACCGGGGGTGCGGCCAGTCGAGCCTAACCCAGCCCTACTCAAACGAACAGTACGCGAAGGACTGTGCCGGCCTGATCGACCACTTAGGGCTGGATGATTTCGTACTCGTGGGAGGCTCCTACGGCGGCTTCATCACACAGGAGTTCGCGACCCGGTTCACCGATCGCGACGACTTCCGCGGGTTCGTGCTCCGTGACACCGCCGCGTCTCACGCCTACGAGGACAACTCCGTCGAGAACGCTCGGGAATCCTGGGATGCGATGAAGGCTAAGGACTTCGACCTCCCCGACATCACGTGGGAGGAGTTTATGACAGTGATGGACGGCAACGTCGCCTCGAACGAGGAGTTCGAGCGAATCTGGCTCGGCATGCTCCCGCTCTACGCCCCCACTCTCAACGAGTTCGACGTGGAGGCGGCAAAGGAGTCCACCGCAGCCAGGGACCTCCACCACGAGACCCATAACGAGATGTTCACGAACGCCTACCCCAACATGGACTACACTGACGACCTGCCCGATGTCGACGTCCCGGGACTGGTCACGGTCGGCCGCCACGACTGGATCACGCCACCCGAGGCCAGCGTCGAAATCGCCGACCTCCTACCTGACTCGCGGTTGGTCATCTTCGAGTCCAGCGGCCACTCCCCCAATTTCGACCAGGCCGAGCAGTATATCGCCCGAGTCCGGGAGTTCTTCGCGGAAATCGGCTACGGCGACCCGTACGCTGGCGACACAGAGCCGACTGCGCTGGCCACCGACGGGGGTGAGACACGATGACCGAGACGGCCGACCCGGACGTGATGAACCTCGCCGACGCACTCTCGGTCACGTGGCGTCCGGGCACGCCACGACGGCTCACCTACGTCGAGCGAGAGCGCGGCGAAGACGCGGTCTACGACTACCGGTTCGACATCGACGCTTCCGAGCGCGTGGTTGCGTTCGACGAGCGCATCTCAGGGCGCTGGGGACAGGTCGACTGGTGCCCCGAGGGGCGCCACCTGCTCTACACCCGCGGCGGCGACGTGCGGGTCTACGACACCGAGACCGGCGAAGAGTGGACGCCCGCCACGAGCGATTCGTTCGACAACGCCCCGCGGTTCTCCCCGGACGGCACGCGCATCGCGTTCATCTCCGGGCGGGCCGAGGCCGGCAACGATATCTGGGTCGTCGACCGCGACGGGGGCAACCTCGGACAGGTGACCGAGGGCGCGAACCCCCACGACGACAAGCGGTGGGAGCCCTCGTGGTCGCCGGAGGGCGACCGCATCGCCTACGTCGGCGCCGCCGACTGGCACGGCCGAGACTGGGCCGACGAGGCCCACATCGTCCACGTCGGCACTGGCGAAGTGGACCGTCTCACGCGAGGGCTGAGCGTTACCTGCGTGCCGGCGTGGGGGCCGAATGGCGACCGGGTCGCCTTCTTCGCGAAGGAGGTGGCGGAGCCGTGGTACCGCCACTCCGAGGACGTGCATGTCCACGACCTGCGCCGCGGGACGCGGGAGCTCTACCCGGTCGAGGCCTCCCACCAGTACAACGTCCAGCAGCCAATCTGGGACCCCAGCGGTGACCGGCTGTTCTTCCCCACCCGCGAGCGCGGGGAACAGCAGCTCGAGGCGATGTTGCTTCACGACGAGAGCGATGCCCGCGGTATCCCGACCCGAGTCACGGTCCACGAGGGCGTCTTCGGCGCCGGACCCGTCTCGCTCTCCCCGGATGGGGAGTATCTCGGCTTCTCCTACGCCGAGAACACTTTGCCGCCCCACCCCCGAGCCATCCCAACGGCGGGTGGGCAGGAACAGCAGCTTCGTGACCCCGAGGTACCCGACGGTGTCATCGAGCCAGCGAACATCACCTACGAGAGCTTCGACGGTCAGTACGTTAACGGCTACCTCTACAAGCCCGAGGGCGTCACGGCCGACGACCCCGCCCCCGCGCTCGTACAGGTGCACGGAGGTGGCCACTTCCAGTACGGTGACGGCTGGCACCCCATCGAACAGTATCTCGCTGCCAACGGGTACGTCGTGTTCGCTATCGACTTCCGCGGGTCCGGCGGCTACGGCCGTGCGTTCCAGGAGCTCTCGATGGGCGACTGGCACGGCGGGCAGGTGGACGACGCCGCCGAGGCAGCCGCCTACGTCCGCTCTCTTGAGTACACCACTGACAAGGTAGGCATCTACGGAGGCTCCTGGGGGGGCTTCATGACCCTCATGAGCATCACGCGCTACCCCGAAGTGTGGGACGCCGGCGTCGAGTGGTACGGCGTGTCGAACCAGTTCACCGACTACGAGGAGGTCGACCGCGTCGGGCGGCTGCTAACCGAGCGGGACATGGGCGGCACTCCCGAGGAGGCAGAAGAACTGTACCGCGAAGCCAGCGCGGCGTTCAACCTCGACGCGGTGGAGACGCCGCTGCGCGTGTTCCACGGCGCCGAGGACCTCCGGGTCCCCATCAACCAGGCCGAGGAACTCATCGACGAACTCGATGATGAGCGGGTGCCGTTCGACGCCACCATCTACGAGAACGAGGGTCACGGCTTCCGCGACGAAGCCAATCGGCGGGACTCGGTCCAGCGCACCCGCACCTGGTTCGACGAGCACCTGTAATCCCCCGCTGTCCGGCCTTTCTTGGTAGTCAGTTGGACCGTTTATGTCGGCCTGCTGAAAGCCGCCTCGTGCTGCGGTCTCTCCCCGCATACTAAGACTTATACCGTGTGGGTTGTACCCACATGATAGAGTCCCATGGCAGACGATAGCTCAGACTTTGAGCGGTTACTGGACCGCCGGTCGATACTCCGCTACAGCGCCGTTGGTGGCATAGCGGGGCTCGCCGGCTGTTCGGGTGGCGAACAGACTGAGGGCACTGAACCCCCGTCGGACAGCCCGACAGCGACCCCCGAATCGACGGACATCCCAACATCCGACGGCATCGAGCGTGGTGGGAAGCCAGTGGTGGGCCTGGGCTCTGAACCCCAGGCGTTCAACCCGTTGGTTACCTCCGACGCGGACGCGTGGGCAATCATGGACCGCATGTACCCCTACCCGACGGTCCGTGACCCCGGTGACGTGAGCAATACCCACCCCTACGTGTTCAGTGACTGGTCGTTCGACCCCGACGAACTTGCCGGGACTGCAACCCTCAATCAGGGGTTCCAGTGGTCCGACGGCGAATCGCTCGATGCCGAGGGCGTCGCCTGGTGGTTCAACTACCTGATGGAGAACGAGGGGCACCGCTACGAGTCCAACACCAATCAGATAGGCTCCATCGAGGCCACCGGCGAGTACGAACTCTATTTCGAACTCAAGTCCTCGACGGCTGCGGTGTTCACCCCCGAAACCGGTGTCTTCGCAGTTCCCATCCTGCCCGCCCATGTCTGGAAAAACATCGACGACTACACCCAGTACTCTCCCGACGAACTGATCGGAGCACAGGGGTTCCAGTGGGCTGATTCCTCTCCGGGAAACTGGTACGAGCTTGAGTCCAACCCCGATCTGCTGCCCGACGATATTCACGAAGGCCCCTATGTGGACAACCTTCGGTTCCGCGTCTTCGGGGATATGACGACGATGGTCGAGGAGCTTCGACAGGGTAACGTCGACCTCACCTACCAGTCTATCGCACCCAACCGGGCGTTCCAGTTGCAGGACACTGACTCGGTTCGCGTGTGGAACTCCCGGGCGCGTGGCTACAACTACATCGCCCACAACATGCGCCGGGTGCCGCTCGACGACAAGCCGTTCAGACAGAGTCTCGGCTTCGTCTACCCGTTCAACTACCTCCAGAACCAGCTCCGCCGTGGCCTGACCGAGACTGGCGACTACGTCGCCGCGAAGGTGTATGAACCGTGGCGGCCCGACAGCTTTGACGTGCCAATCGAGCACGGCCCCTACAAGACTGATGACGGACAACTCGACGTGGAACAGACCCGTGAGTTCCTGCGCAACGCCAACGGCGAGCACGAGTACACGTTCGGCCCCGTTGAGTCCGACCAGATCACCGGGGATCAAGAGATCCGTGTTGACGGCCAGCTACTGACGGAAGCCCACACCGACAACGACGGCAACGCCGGCCAAGGCCCCATTAGTATCGTCATCACGCCACCGAGCACTGCACCAGTAGAGGCACGTGCCGGCGCCCGCTTCGTCGAGAACCTCAACGAGATCGGTATTCCCGCCGAAACCCAGCCGGTGGCCGAAGGGTCACAGAACACCCTCATCTGGGTGCAGGAGGACTTCGACATGTGGTCCTCGGGTTGGATCTGGATGCCCAAGCCCCACATGTACATGGGGTTCTGGCTCACCAGCGGGAGCGCGGATACCGACTCAAGCAGCGACAACGTCAACCTCAACCCAATGGGGTACACGAACGCCGACGACCTGATTCAGCAGGTCCAGACGACGTTCGACCCGGATGCCCAGAAGCAGGCCACACAGGAAGCGCTTGCCCGGGTGTACGAGGACCAGCCCGTCCTCGTGACGGAGTACCCCAACCGCCTACACGCCTCTTCGAACCAGTTCACCGGCTGGGTGAAGGTTCCCGGCGGCATCACTCAGAACCCGTGGACGTACCTCAACGTCCATCAGGCCTGATCTCTCTCCTCCCCATTCTTCATGGTTCGAATTACGGGACGTTATCTCCTCCGCCGAGTCGCCATCAGCGTCGTGACGATCTATGCGCTCGCGACGCTGCTGTTCGCACTAATGCACGCCATGCCTGGAAGCCCCATCGACTCCCTCATCGGGCCCGGCATGTCGAGCGAACAGATACAGAACATCGAGCAACGTTTCGGGCTGGACAAACCAATCTGGTTGCAGTACATCAACTTCATCAGCTCAGTCACGCTGTTCGACTTCGGTTACTCCGTCCAGACGCTTGAGCCGGTCCGCAACCGACTGGTCGAACGGCTCGTCCCCACGCTGGTACTGTTCGCGCCCGCGTTCATGATGCAGTACTCCATGGGAACTGTAATCGGGACGTATCTCGGTTGGAACCGCGGGACGAAGGCCGACCTCGCCGGGTTCACGACGGGGCTGTTCATGTACTCTATCCCGTTTTTCTGGCTGGCGTGGATCCTCATCGGAGTGTTCTCCTACGATTTGGGCTGGTTTCCTAGCGGCTCGATGGTGCCGCCATACACCACGAGCTTCGCGTGGCTGGAGGCGGTGGTCCAACTCCTATTGCACATGACCCTCCCGATACTCTCGCTGGCGTTAGTAGGCTGGGCGGGGCCCATGCTCATCATGCGGACGACGATGCAGGACGTGGTGGACGCGGATTTCGTCGATTTCGCCCGCGCACAGGGCTACAGCGAGCCGACCGTGATGAGCCGCTTCGGCGCCCGGAACGCGCTCATCCCGGTCGTCACGCAGGGGATCATCGGCATCGCGTTCATGATCGACGGCTCGGTCATCGTGGAGACAGTGTTCTCCTGGCCAGGCATCGGCCAACTGCTCGTGAACGCCATCTTCGCCAAGGACCTGCCGACAGCGCTGGCAGCGTTCTACACGCTTGGGGTGCTCATCATCGTCCTGCGGCTGCTGACGGACGTGGTGTACACGCTCATCGACCCACGCATCGAGTTCGGGGGTGAGACCTGATGGCCGCCGAGTCCGGTGGGCTGCGCGAGCGGCTCTACCCGTTCGTCATCGGCGCCAACCGCACGTGGGGGCAGTTCACCGAGTCCCGCGTGGGCGTGGTTGGGCTGTTCATCCTCGCCGCCATCACGTTCGTGGCGGTGTTTGCGCCCTTCCTGGCGCCCCACCCACTCGAGTGGCAGGCGTTCGGCAACAACCCCACCTTCGAGCAGGCAGGTCAGTTACCCCACCCGCCGGCGTTCGGCGACCCCTTCTTCGCGCCGCTGGGCACCGACAGCCTGGGTCACGGTATCCTGACCCAGCTGATATACGGCTCCCGCACGGCGCTGTTCATCGGGCTCGCGGCCGGCATCCTCTCCTCGCTGGTGGGCGTGCCGCTCGGCATCATAAGCGGATACTACTCCAACACGTGGGTCGACGAGGGGATCCAGCGAGTCGTCGACGTGATGTACGGCCTCCCGTTCCTGCCGCTGGTCATCGTGCTGGTGTTCATCAACGGCGTGACCACGACCAACATCATTCTCGGTATCGTCGCGAAGTCCTGGCTCAACAACGCCATCGTCGTACGCGGGCAGGTGCTCTCGCTTTCCGAGCGCCCGTTCGTTGAGGCGGCGAAAGCCGGCGGTGCCAGCCACTTCCGCATCATGTGGCGACACATCCTCCCTAACGTCCTACCGCTGGGGTTCATCTACCTCGCACAGGACGCTGCCTTCGCCATCCTCATTCAGGCGAGCCTCGCCTTCCTGGGGCTGGCAGACTTCACGAAAGTGTCCTGGGGCACGATGCTCCAGTGGATTCAGGTGGAGGGCTACATCTACACGGCGCCGTGGTGGCTCATCCCACCGGGCATCATGATCGCCCTGCTGGCGGCGTCGTTCTACTTCATCGGCTACAGCCTTGAAGACGTAATGAACCCGGGTGGTAACTCATGAGCAGCACAACGACGCCGACGGCAGAGGAACCGAACGACGGGACGGTTCTCGAGGTTCGAGAACCTCTCGATCACCTACCAGATGGACGACCAACCGGACGTCCATGCGGTCCAAAAGGTCAGCTTCGAGATCGAGGCAGGCACCACGTTCGGGCTGGTTGGCGAATCGGGCTGTGGGAAGACGAGTGCCGCACGCTCGCTCATCGGGCTGCTCGACGACAACGGCGAGGTGACGGCCGGTTCCATCTACAAGGACGGCCGCGACCTCACGGAGGTGAGCGACACCGAGCTCCAGAACGTTCGCTGGAACGAAATCGCGACCATCCCGCAGAACGTGATGAACGCGCTCAACCCCGTCGAGACTGTGGGATCACAGGTTCTTGGTGTCATCCAGCTCCACACGGACCGTTCCCTGGCAGAGGCCCGGGAACACGCCACGGAGCTGTTCGAGCAGGTCGGGCTCGACCCGGACCGGATGGAGGATTACCCACACGAGTTCTCGGGCGGGATGCTCCAGCGCGCCGTCATCGCGATGGCGATGTCATGTGACCCGGACCTCATCATCGCCGACGAGCCCACGACGGCGCTCGACGTGGTGGTGCAGGACGAGATCCTCTCGGAACTGGAGGCGCTGCAGGCCGAACTCGGCGTCGCAGTGCTGGTGATCAGTCACGACATCGGGGTAATGGCTGAGATCTGTGACGACGTGGGCGTGATGTACGCCGGCGAACTCATGGAGCTCGGCAGCGCCGAGGACGTGTTCGCGGACCCGTCGAACCCTTACACCCTAGGGTTAGCCAACTCTTTCCCTGATATCACCAACCCGGACCGCGAGCTGGTGGATATCCCCGGGACAGCACCGGAGCTCCGGGCCGAGCATCAGGGCTGCCCGTTTGTCGAACGCTGTCCGTTCGCGACTGAGGAGTGCGAGCAGTCCCGCCCGGAGCTTCAGCCCGTCCCAGGCCGGACCGAGCACCAGTCGCGGTGTCACTACGTCGACGAGGTCGACCGACTCCGCGAGGAGGCCGCCGACCCCGAAACGTGGGGCGGCACCGTCGGCGACGCCGGCGAAACAGTCGAACCAGGCGAGGAGGCAGTATTCGAGGCCGATGGCATTCGCAAATACTTCGACGCCGGCAGCGGGCTGGTCGACTCCCTACTGGGCCGTGAACCGAACCCGGTGAAGGCGGTCGACGGCGTCTCCTTCGACGTGCACGAGGGCGAGATATTTGGCATCGTCGGCGAGTCCGGCTGCGGGAAATCCACGCTGGGCCGGACGATGCTCAACCTCGATCCGGCGACGGAGGGAACCATCTCACTCAAAAGGGGACGCCCATCGACGATATCCCCAACGAGGAGTTCCGTCGAAGCGCCCAGATCATCTTCCAGAACCCCTTCGAGAGCCTCAACCCACGGCTGACGATTCAGCAGACCATCACCGAGCCGCTCGCGCTGCTGAACGACGACCTCAGCTACACGGAGCGGGTAGAGCTCGCCGAGCAGACACTGGAAGCGGTAGGGCTCTCCCCGGCGACGGAGTATCTGAACCGCTTCCCCGAGCGACTGAGCGGTGGCGAGCGCCAGCGCGTCTCCATCGCCCGTGCGCTGGTGGTCGACCCCAGCTTCCTGCTGGCCGACGAACCGGTGTCGATGCTCGACGTGAGCATCCGGGCAAGCGTGCTCAACATCCTGCGCCGCCTCCGTCGCGAACAGGGGCTCACCATCTCGATTATCAGCCACGACCTGAGTCTCATCCGCGCGGTCAGCGACCGGACCGCGGTGATGTATCTCGGTGAGTTCGTCGAGGTCGGCGACACCGACCGCATCGTCGAGGACCCGAAACACCCCTACACTGAGGCGCTGGTCGACTCGGTACCCGTACCGGACCCGACCCGAAAGCGGCAGCCGGTCGACATTAGCGGTGAACCGCCGTCGGCCCGGAACCCGCCCTCCGGTTGCCGGTTCCACACCCGGTGTCCTGCGATCATTCCACCCGAGGAGTTCGAGTTCGCGGACGGGCGGTTCCGCGAACTCATGGATCTGCGACATGCCATCGCGAACGACTCGCTCCGGGTGGAGCGGGCGCGCGAGCTGGCCGACGACTCGAACGACCCCGAATCAGTCGTGGCTACACTCAAGTCGCGGCGGTTCGACGGGGAGTTCGTCGACCCGGAGGTCGCGTCCATCGTCGATGACGGGCTGCTGGCGCTCGTGCGCGGGGAGCAGGAGACCGCAGCCGACCGGCTGGCTGATGCGTTCACGACGCCGTGTGAAATCGACGGGCCGGAGCTGGTCGAACTCGAGGACGGACGGCAGGTCGCCTGCCACCTCTACGACTGAGGTGACGGGCAGCGGTCTTTCGATTTAGTTCAGCGCCGAATAGCCGAGTACGCCGGCGATACCGATTAATCCCAGCCCGAGCGCGATGACCAGCAGCTGGTCGGTTACCGTCGAAAGCAGGCCAGAGAACGCGCCGAAGATGGCGAAGGAAAAGCCCAGCGCCGCGAGCAGTGCGGCGACGCTCAGCGTCAGCAAAAATAGTTTCTGGCCGCCGGCGGCGATGGCGCGACTCAGGGGGTTGGAGGCGTTGGCCGTCATTGGTTTATCACGTGGTGCGGTGGCACATAACGGTGTCGCACGCTGCGACCGAAACGAGGGAGCAACCGGGTCACTCGTCGCCCTGTGCGGTTGAACGGTACCGCTCAGTCGTCGCCCTGTGCGGTTGAACGGTACCGCTCAGTCGTCGCCCTGTGCGGTTGAACGGTACCGCTCAGTCGTCGTCTGCCGCGGCGCCCGGCGCATCCCCGATCAGTCCCTCGAGCTTCTCGAACTTGGGGGCTGGGTAGGTTTTCGGGCTCTGGGAGACGCCGTGACGGGCCCACGTTGCGGCCTGTTCCAGCGCGAGGCTCGCTGGGTCGAGGAACGGCACACCCACCCGCTCCTCGATCTCGTCGTTACGCTGAGCGAAGGAGAGACTCATACAGCCAGGGAACAGCGCCTCGGCCCCGTCTTCCTCGACCGCTGCCCGGCCCTCCGTGACCATGCGTTCGACCAGGTCGTCGTCGCAGTGGTCGATTTCTTCGACCGGTGCGTCGACCGAGCGTACGCTGACACACCGCTCCGAGAGGTGGTGTTCGTGGGCCTGTTCGTGGCTCATCGGCACCGTCTCCTCGAGGATGGTGAGCCAGGTGAAGCGGTCGGCCACCATCGCAGCCGTGTGGATGGTTGTCTCAGCGGGGCCGACCACGGGGATGTCGAGCAGCTCGCGCAACGCCCGAATGCCCGGGTCGCCGAAGCAGCCGATGACCAGCGCGTCGAACGCCGACTCAACCTCGTGGGCGGTCTGCATCGAACCGACGACACACCAGTACTCTTCGACCGCACTCTCGATGCTGGTCGGGCCGGGACCCTCGGCCTCGACCACTGTCACGTCGACGTGGCTGGGTGTGAGGTCGTTCGCGACACGCTCACGGCGTTGCTTCTCCTTTGTCGGGAGGCCAACTCCAGGGACGAGGTAACAAACGTCGACCATCAGGCCACCTCCATGGCGTCATCGACCAGCGAACGCGCCCGCTCGAGTTCGCCGACGACGGTGTTCTGCTCTCGTTTGAGCTGGGTCCCGACGAAGCGCGCCTCATCACCGTCGACGATCTCGAACTTGCGGGCCACCGAGTAGCGGGGGAATGGCTCACGGTTAGTCGCGGGGTCCTGCTCGAACTGGCCGCGTTCGACCAGATAGAGCCGTGTCAGCACGCGAGAGAGCGAGGTGATGGTCTCGTTGGCGGTCGCTCGGTCCAGCGTCCCGTTCTCCGCCGCAGTCTGGAACTCACTGAGTTCGGCCTCCAGCGCGACCAGCCGGTCGAGCGTCGGAGAGAAGTCGAACTGGTCGTCGGCGACCGCCGCGTAGCCCTCGACAGCCTCGCGAAGTTTTGCGGCCGTGCGGGCGTGATCAAACGGCAATACGTTCGCGTTCAGCACCCGGGCCACTGCTGTCACGTATACCCGGATGTCCCGCAGGAGTTCATCCTCGCCGGCTTTCTCGAGGGTATCCATCGAGACGTGCCACGCGTCGGAGTTGCCGCCGCAGCCGCCCACCCCGTGGTAGCCCCGGCGTTCGCGCTCCTCGGCGGGGATGTTCGAGGAGAGCATGAAGAAGCCGGTGATGCCGAGGTTGTCGAAAGAGTAATCCCCGGCACGGAACGGGAACTGCTCGGCGTAGGGTGCGCTCGTCACGTCGTCGATGGCGTCGCCGACCAGTTCGTGGGCCTCCGGACACCAGCAGGACATGTCGGTGTATTCGGTGGCGTCTTTCGCGCCCGGCGAGTCCATGTTGACTTGTGCAACGCAGTTGTTCGCCAACTCCTGGGCGAACTCGTCAGCGTACCACGTTGAGCCGGCGTACCGACCCGTGGAGTGGCCCGGCCACCACGCCACCCGGAGGTTCCGCTCCAGATTCTCGCTAAGTTCTTCGAACACCCGAGCGGACTCCAGCAATCCGGCGTCACCGGTCGCGTTATCGGTGATACCCACATACCACGAGTCGTAGTGACCGTGTAACAGGACGAAATCGTCGTTATCGGGATCTGCTTCGCCCTCGATTTCGGCCACGACGACCGGACACTCCATCCAGTCGGTCGTGAGGTCTGTCGAGAGCTCCAGTTCGAGCCCCTCGTCGCTCTCAGCCCACTCGATGAGCGTCTTGCCGTCGGGTTGATTCACGTTGGCGATGGGGACGTCGGGGATGTTGTCGCGCTCGTCGTAGCGCGGTGCGCCGCCCCAGATGGGTGTCGCGATTCCGTTGTGTGGCTCTCGGTCGTGCTCGTGGATAGCGATAACCCCGATGGCGCCTTTTTTCGCGAGTTTCCGGACCGCACGGATGGAGAGGCTGCCCGCTTTTGTGAGCGCGATTGTGCCCGTGATGTCACCAACGTCGTGGTAGGGCTCGCGAGGGTCGGGCTCGTCGTCATTGATTAGGTCGCCGCCGGCGGCGCCGACGTACTCGACAGCCCCGGAGACCGTTGTCGAAGCCGAAAAGGAGACGGTCTTGATCGGGCCCGGTTCGAACTCCTTGTTGCGTGTCTCAATGGTCGCGCCGTGGGGCTGGCTGATGTAGAGCTCCGGTTCGTGCCGGTCGTAGGAGACGCCGTTGGCCGCCAGCCGCTCACAGATGTAGTCGGCGGCGGCGACCTCGTCCTGGCTCCCGGAGACGCGGGTAAGCGTTGAGAATTCCTCGAGTAGCTCCCAGGGTTCGTCGAGCGATACCTCGTCTACGAGACGCCGCTCTGTATCGTCGAGGGCGTCCCTATTTGTAATTGGCTGACTCATGTGGCTCGCGTTCTACAGTTGGCTCCGCGGAGTATAAACATTGGCAACTATCAACACGGTATGTCTCCACAACCCATGGGTACAAGAGCACCGACACCAACCTCCCACCATGCGTGCGGCACACATCACCCAGTACGGCGACCCGGAGGAAGCGCTTGCACTCGTCCACGTCGAACGACCGGAACCTGGCCCGGGCGAGGTCAGGGTCGATGTGGAAGCGGTCGCGCTCAACCACCTCGACGTGTTTGCGCGGAAAGGCCATCCCGAAGACGAGGGGGCGTTCCCCAAACGCTCGGGCTGTGACATCGCAGGCGTCGTCGGGAGCGTCGGCGACGGCGCCGACACCGACTGGCTCGACGAAGCGGTAGTCGTCTATCCCGGCGTCTCCTGTGGTGACTGTGAGTTCTGCGAACGCGGCGAGCAGACCATGTGCCACGAGTACGAAATCATCGGAGAGGACCGCCCCGGCGGCCTCGCGGAGTCGGTCGTGGTGCCCGAAGCGTGTTTAGAACAGAAACCCGACTCACTGAACTTCGTCACCGCCGCCGCAGTACCAGTGACGTTCACGACCGCGTGGCGGATGATCGTCGGTGCCGGCCAACTACGGCCCGCCGAGAAAGCACTGATTCTGGGCGCCTCCGGCGGCGTCGGCAACGCAGCGCTCCAGATCGCCGAGCGACTCGGTGCGACCACGTACGCGACCACCTCTTCGGAGCGGAAGGCTGACCGGGTTCGTGAGTGGGCCGACGAGGTTATCGACTACACCGAGACGCCCCATGACGAGGCAGTACTGGCCCTGACCGACGGCCGCGGCGTCGACCTCGTGGCCGAACACGTCGGCGAGGAGACGTGGCAGGAGAGTATCGACAGCCTCGCAATGGGCGGCCGGATGGTGGTCTGTGGCGCCACCAGTGGCGCTGACCCCGACATCGATATCCGGTCGATCTACCAGCGTCACAGGCAGATTCGCGGGGCACCGATGGGGAATCGGGCGCAGTTCCGGGACGTGCTGTCACTGGTCGCCAGGGGAGAACTCGAGCCACAAATCGATCGGGTACTCCCGCTCGACCGGATTGCCGAGGGACACCGGGCGATCGAGGATCGTGCAGTGTTCGGGAAGGTCGTGTTACGCCCCTGACTACCCCGCAGATGACGACGTTCTGGAGCGAAGCTTTATCGTGTAGTATACAGCCATAGCTTACAGTGGTATAACTATGCGAACAGAACCCACACACCGACTCCTGTTGTACAGTATTGTGCTGGTTGTCACGTTGGCGGGGGCAGCAACGCCTATCGCCGCACAGGAGGGCAGCGCGCCCGCTGTGACACTCAGCGCCGCAGAGATACAGGTCGACGCCGGAGAGACCACTGAGGTGACCGCGAACTACGAGTTCACTGTCCAAGACCCCGGCAGTGGTGAGCAGGTGCTCTCGGCTATCTCCGGGACGATGTGGCTGTTCCCCGACCACGGGGTGAGCGACGTTTCAGCCACCGTCAACGGCGAGTCGGTCGAGCCGGCGGTCACGCGCGAAGACCGCTACATGGATGTCGCGCTCCCGGTCTCCGATGTGAGCGGGGGTGAGACGGTCGAAGCGACCGTTTCCTACAGCGTCACCAGCGCGCCCGGCAGCCTGAAGGCGCCGCTGTGGACCCCCCAGTTCCAGACCGCTGGGACCGACCGGGTCATCGAGATGACCGTGTCGCTGCCCGAGGGCTCGAACGTCCACGGGGCCGCGTTCCCCAAGGTCGACTCCCGTTCGGGAACAACGCTCTCCTACGACCTGCTCCACATGCCCGGCTTTGTGAGCGTGGAGTACGGACAGGGTGGCGGCGCGCTGCTGGATGTCGGCACCCTCTCGACACTGTTTGGCCTGCTACTCATCTTCGGCATTCTGGGCGGCTGGCTCGCGTGGCGTCGTCGTGCGGTGCGGGAAGGAGGTGATGCGAATGTCATTTAGTTCAGAAATCCTCACGTTCCTCGGCGTCTCGGCGGTGTACATCGGCTTCACATTCGTCTGGGCATGGTACAAGGGCAAGCAGGACGAGGCCGAAGCTGCCGGGCCGACAGACCCCGCCGCCGACGCCAACGGGGGTGAGCGCTGATGGCGCTTGTCCCCCTGCAGCTCGTCAACGTCGACCCGCTGTTCATCGGTATCGTCGTCGTCTACTTCGCGGTCGTACTCGGCATCGGCTACTACGGCTACAAGACCACGAAGACCGAGGAGGACTTCCTCGTCGCGGGCCGGAACGTCGGCCCGCTGGTCGGCGGGGCGACGCTGTCGGCGACACAGATGAGCGCCGGCACGCTGGTGGGGACGTTCGGGATCCACTACCTGCTGGGTTTCGGCTTCGTCTGGATTTGGCCCGGGCTCTGGGCAGGCTGGATTGTCTCGCTCGTCCTCGTGGCGCCGCAGATGCGCCGCTTCGGTCGGGTGACTGTGCCCGACTTCGTAGCTGAACGCTACGGCGATGACGGTCGTGACGGTGACTACAGCCGCGCTATCGGCGCCGTACTCATCGTGCTGGCTTACACCGTCTACCTCAGCGCACAGTTCACTGCCGGTGGGCTAGTGTTCCAGACGATTCTGGGTGTCGCGCCCGAAATCGGCATGTTCGTAATGGTGATGACTGCAGTGCTCTACACCTCCATCGGGGGAATGCGCGCGAGCATCCTGACCGACTTCGTGCAGGCGGTTGTGATGGTGGCGGCGGTGCTGGTGGCCATTCCGCTCTCGCTCCACTTCATCGGGGGCATCGGGATGATTAACTCTATCTTCCAGTCGTTCAACCCCTCCTTCGTCGGGCAGGCGCTTTCGACTGCAGATATTGTCGGCTTCATGGCGGCGTTCGGTTTCTCCATCGCCGCCGCACCCTACGAGATCACCCGTATCTACTCGATGAAAGACGAGAAGACGGTTCGGCAGGCCATCGGTATCACGCTCATCTTCCAGGCCATCATCGGCACCTCGGTGGCGGTGCTGGGCGTCTCGATGCGTGTGCTGTTCCCGAATCTGAGCACGCCGGACCTGGCGAGCGTCGTGATGAGTCTGAACGTGCTCGGGCCCATCCTGGGCGCGTTGCTCATCGCTGCGGTGTTCTCGGCCATCCTCTCGACGGTGGACTCCATCATGATTGTCTCGGGTGCGGGGCTGGCCCACGACATCTACGGGAAGCTCATCAACACAGAGGCGACCGAGCGCCAGAAGCTCTGGGCCAACCGCATTGCGGTGTTCGCGCTCGGGGTCCTCCCGTTTCTGCTCGCGCTCAACAGCGGGCTGCTGGGCGGGCTGGTCCAGCTCATCGTCATCCTGCAGGCATCGATGATGGGCGGGATGTTCTTCATGCCACTCGTGTTGGGCTTACACTGGAAACGCGCGAACACGTTGGGCGGGGTCTCCGGCATGGTCGGCGGCTTCTTCACCGTCCTGTTCTGGCATATCGGCACCAAAATATACTCCGTGGTGCCCGAGTCAATCACCACCGTAGTGACTGACCCAGTCATCCCCGGGGTCGCTGTCTCGCTGATTCTGGTGGTTGGTGTCTCGCTGGCGACGGGCAAGCCATCGAAGCGGACGCTCGCCCCATTCTTCGACGACGTGGCAGAAGAACGACCGGCCGGCCGCCGCGAGGCGTCACGAACCGACGGCGGTACAGAGGAGGACAATGAGTAGCCTCATCGCCCTCGCGGTGTACGCGACGCTCGTCCTCGTTTCGCTGGCGCTGGGCGTCTACTTGCTCACCACGAACCCGCCGAAGGACGAATCGTCGTTCCTCGGGCTGGGCGAAAAGAAACTGAGCGACGAGGAACTGGCCGAGGCGGACGGCTAGCGGGGTTTCAGGCCACGCGGCTCCCGTTTTTCACGACCGCTAGCGGCTCCTGTAGCGTGGCTGGGTTCTCGACCGGGTGGGCCGGGACAACCACGATGTCCGCGGGGCGTCCCTCGGCGATTCGGCCTGCAGCGCCCTCGATCCTGGCCGCGCGGGCCGCCTCGGTCGTGACCGCTCTGAGCGCGCGTTCGGGGCTTGCGCCAAGGTCCACGAGGTGTGTCACTTCCTTTGGCAAGCGACCGTGCATGCTGTCGGTCCCCAATGCGACGGGCACGTCGCGCTCGAGCAGTTCCTCCCAGACCTCACGCTCCTGCTCGCGGGCGGCTTCGACTTTCGCCATCACGGCTGCGTTGTCGGCGTCTCCACCTTCGATACCGTCGGGTTCGTGCAGGATGGTGAACGTCCCTACCACGTGACTCCCGCTCCTTTCGAGCCGGTCGATGAGGCCCGACGAGAGCGCGCCGGCGTGCTCGATGGTGTCGATTCCCGCTTCCACGGCCTGTCGGGCCCCCGGGCCACCGTGGGCATGTGCGGCCACGTGGACGCCCTGTCGGTGCGCTTCGCCGACGATTGCCGACACCTCTTCGTCTGTGTAGGGTGCCTGTGACAGCCCACCAGCCGTGCTGGAAACGCCGCCGGTGGCGAAGTACTTGATTTGGTGGGCGCCCGCGGCGACCAGTTCCCGCACCCGCTGTCGGATGGCTTCGGCGCCGTCAGTCGCTGTCAGCGCGTGGCCGTGCCCGTTCGTGGGGGTGAAGTGGCCGCCACAGGGCAGGATGTTCGGTCCCTCAAGCTCCCCTGTCTGCTCGGCCGCCTGCAGACGGAGGTCGAGTCGGTGTTCACAGCCCAGCAGCCGGATGGTGGTCGTGCCGGCCTGCAAATCACGCCGGAGGTTTCGCGTCGCGCGCACGGCCTGTGTTGTGGGGTCCTGACGCATCTGACCGAGTTGGTCGCCGTCACCCGGCCGGATGGGGCCGTGGGAATGGGCGTCGACCAGCCCGGGAAGCGCGTAGCCCTCGTATTGCTCGACGGAATCGGCGTCGACGGGTGCCTCCTCGTACAGGCCGACGATCTCGCCGCCCTCGATACAGACAACTCCTGGGGCGAACTGTTCCTCGTCGGGTTGGTAGACCCCGCGGGTCTCCAGACAGTACATACGTTGTCGGTGGGCTGTGAGGGCTTTACTCCTTTGGCAGGCCCACAGTCCCGAAAACACCTATATCCAGTCCTGTCGGCGGAAGTGGGCCAGCATCATGGCGGCGATGAACACCATTCCCAGCATTGTCGCCGGGTAGCCGTAGGTCCAGGAGAGCTCCGGCATCGAGTAGGGGGTGCCCGCGAAATTCATCCCGTAGACGCCGACGACGAACGTCAGCGGGATGAAGATGGTCGCAACGACGGTCAGGGTCTTCATCACCTCGTTGGTTGACTGTGAGACGGTGTTGAGGTAGATATCCCGGGAACCGCTCATCAGGTCACGATAGGTCTCGATTAGGTCGACGACCTGAATCAGGTGGTCGTACACGTCCCGGAAGTATTTCTCGTTCTCGTCGGCCACTTCCGGAATATCCCCACGGGAGAGATAGGCGAACGCCTCACGCGCGGGCCACGCGACTTTCCGGAACGCCAGCAGGTCGCGGCGGACCGCGTTCAGCGCCTCGAGCAGTTCGGGGTCAGGTTCCTCGAGCACCCGCTCCTCGACGGCCTCGATGTCGTCCTCGAGTTCGTCCAGCACGTCGAAGTAGTCGTCGACGATACCGTCCATGATGCGGTAGGCGAGGAAGTCCGTCCCTCGGTCGGCGACCCGGCTGCCGGTTCGATGCCACCGGTCTGCGGTCGGGTCGAGGATAGTTGCGCCGGACGCCGAGAGCGTCACCAACCAGTCCTCGCCGAGGAAGAAGCCGACGGCGCTGGTGTGGACCTCCTTGTGGAACGCCACGTCGTCACGCTGGCTCAGCTGCGTCGTCTTCATCAGGACGAACGTGTGGGTCTCGTACTGCTCCGTCTTGGGCCGNGTTTCCTCGTCGAACACGTCCTCGATGGCGAGCCGGTGGATGCCGAATCGGTTCTGTAGCGTCTCTAGCTCCTCGTCAGCCGCGGCTTCGGCGTGAATCCACGTCTCCCCCGGCGCGTCGAGTGCGGCGCCGACTTCCTCGTAGCGTTCGACACCCTCCTGGGTGTACACCATTCCGTAGAGGCTCATTGCTCGGCCCCCTCAGCGGATTGGCGCGCGGTGGCGACGAGCACGATACCGACCATTATCGCGGTCAACGAGAACGCGCGACCAGGGTATTCGACGACCACCCCGACGATGTAGCCCGCCAGCCCCACCAAGGAGAGGCCGACGCCGAGCAGCGTTCCACGATTCATACTGTCCCTGTTGCACCCGTCGGGAAAAGTACTCCCCCAACGCGTGGGCTCTCGAGCGGCCACGGCCGAACTCTTCTGTATCGCTGTATGTGATTTATTTCCCGGAACGAATGGCTCATATCCACTCAGCCANCAATNTCCAGTAATGGACNAACGCCTCCGAAAATACGGCTCCCTCGTCGGTTCGGTCGTACTGGTGGTGGTCGGCACCCTCGCGACAGGCATCCTTCCCGCGACCGTCCCGTATCAGCTACTGGCTGGCGCCATCATCGTCGCCGGGTTCGGTCTGGGCTACATCGGCCTCGATGCCCTCGGNGTCGACTGATTCGGTCACAGCCTTTCACCACCCTGGGCCACCTACCGAAGTGGTCGGTTGAATCTCTCAGAGTTCGTCGACGACCCCTTCTGCGAACCGGGTCAGCGCGGCCTGGGGCCCATCGTCACATGACGGGCCGGCGAGGACGTGATCAACGCCCAGCGTTTGCAGTTTTTGGAAGTACTCACGGAACCACTCGATACCGGCTCGGTAGCCCTGATGGCGTGGTTCAGGGGCTGCCGTCGGGTCGTCAGCAAGTTCCGTTCGGACGGCCATCGCGTACGGCTTCTCGCCGGCTGCGACGCGCCACTCCTCGAGATACGACTCAAGGGTCTCGTCGGGGAGGTGGTAGAACAGCCAGCCATCGCCGTGTTCCCCGATCCACTCGACGGTCTGGCGGGCGTTCCCCGTCGGGAGCAGCGGGATGGTGCCGTACTCCGGCTTCGGGATGGGATCGAGCTCGCCCGATAGCTCACCCCGCTCGAACGTCGTCTCGGGGAACTCCCCCTTCCAAACGGTGCGAAGCGTCTCGACGCTTTCGCGGAACAGCGCCCCGCGGTCCGCACGGTCGACGTCGAACGCCGCGAACTCCGGGTCGCGGTCGCCGGTTGCGATGCCCATGAGGAGTCGGCCATCCGAAAGTCGGTCGACGGTCGCAGCGCTGGTGGCGACGTGCAGCGGGTGCCGGAGCGGGAGGACGACGCTCGCGGTGCCGAGTGCGATGTGCTCGGTATGGGCGGCCATGTGGCCCAGCCAGGGCCAGGGCTCGTAGCTCTGGCCCCGGTCGCCGAACTTCGGCCAGTAGAGNGGGACGTCCCGAGCCCAGAGTGCGTCGTAGCCCAGTTCCTCGGCGTGCTGGGCGAGTCGGAGTTCCTCGTCGACGGGCGGCGGCGACTCCTCAGCGTCAGAGAGCGGGAACCCCACGCCGACGGTCATCCCCTCCCCACCGAAAGCGCGTCGATAGCCGGGATGCTTCTCCACGGTCATGGGTCACACTCAATGGGCCCTGCGCATACGGTCTGTGGTCGCGGCCGAGTTCGGTCTACCGGGGCCGCGGGCTATTTCTGGTCGGCGGCACCAACGTATCGCATGGGAGAAATCGAAGCGGAGACGCTGCTGCCCAGCCCCCGGATGCGGGAGAACGCAACGACCGGTGAGGTCGAACAGCTCCACCGCGGCCAGCGCTACGCCGAGGAGGGTGATACGTTCGATATCGACGGGGAAACGTTCGAAGTGGTCGAGGTGTCTGAACGGACGCTCGGCGACATGACCGATGAGGACGCCCGAAAGGAGGGCGCACGCAACCTCGAACACTACAAGCAGATTCTCGAGCAGGCCCACGACAACTTCGAGTGGGACGACGACGCCGATATCTACCGCCACCGGTTTGAGAAGCGCTGAGCCGACACTGATACTGGCTGCATAGGTCTACCCACCAACGATTTGGCGATCGGGAGCGCAACCAACCCCGCCGCCGCGACGAGTGCATTGAAGCAGTGGGGAAGGCGGCCGGGAACCATGGGCCGCGCTGCCGTCGCTCACGGGAGAGAACGCTTATGCGCGGCCCGCACCGCCCCCGGTATGTCCGAACTCTTCATCCACAGTGGCACCGTTCACACGCTTGACGACGACCTCACGACTGCCGAGGTGGTCCTGTTCCGAGATGGCCGCGTGGCCGCGGTTGGTGACCGAGATACCGTCGAACGTGACGCGACCGACCCCGATCACGTCGATCTTGACGGGCGGACCGTTCCCGGGGTTCAACCACGTCCACACCCACGTCTTCTCGGTTGGTATCGGTATCCTTGAGACTGACCTCTCTGCAGCGGAGAACCGGCAAGACGCACTCGGTCTGCTCGCAGAGAACGCCGAAACGACGCCCGCCGGCGAGTGGGTGCTGGGGTTTAGCTACGACGAGAGCACCTGGCCGACGGGCGGGCGGGAGTATCTCACAACGGACGAACTCGATAGCGTCTCCGAGGACCACCCGGTCGCCGCGATCCGCGTCGACGGTCACTCCGCGAGTCTCAACAGTCGCGCGCTGGAGACGGTCGACTTCTCGGGCGTCGAAGACGACGTGCGCACCGAGAGCGGCGAGGAGACGGGTGTCGTTGTCGAGGACGGGACGGGGCGAGTGCGTGCAGCGTCATACCCGGATGTACCGAAGGCCCGCGAGGCGCTCCAAACGCGGCCATCTTGCGCTACCACGAGCTCGGGGTCACCTCCATCCAGACGGTCGCGGGACTCACGCGGGTCAGGGATCACGGCTACGTGCAGCAGGAGGCGCTGTTTGCCCACTGGCGCGAGGATGAGCTGAATCTCTGGACCACGTTCTACACGCCACAGTGGCAGGCCGAATCGCTCTCGGACCTAGAAATCGCCTCTGGCTTCGGCGACGAGTGGCTGCGGGTCGGTGGGCTCAAGACGTTTTCGGACGGTTCGGTCGGCTCCCGAACTGCAAAGACCCACCGAGCCTACGACGACGGCGGCCACGGCGAGATGGTCAATGACCGCGAACAGCTCCGGGAGTGGTTCGCCTACGCGGCCCGCACGAACCAACAGATCGCGACCCACGCCATCGGCGGCGAAGCCATCGACATCGTGCTCGATTCGGACCCGTACGCTCACTCGGCTGTGCTGGACGATATCGACGTCGAGCTGACGGTGCTCGGCGCCGACGTGGTGTACCAGGGCTGACGGCCGTCACAACGAATCATGTTCCAACTCTGACTACTCGGTCAGCAACGGCGGCAGGAGCTTCTCGTAGGACTCGTGGCGCACGGCGGCGACGACGGAGCCGTCGAGGCGCTGGAACCGGCTGAACAGGTGACCGACCTCGGCGGCGTGGTCGGCGAGCGCCTCGGCGTCGCCCAGCTCGTACGCGCCGGCGACGAGCACACAGCGCTCGTTCGCGGTATCCCGGAGTTCGGTGAGGAGGAAACAGGTCGTGCCGACGGTTCGGCGGTAGGCCTCGAACTCGTTGATCTCGGTGCCCTCGAGGAGTGCGGCGAACTCGTCGGCCTCGTCACCCGGAATGACGTAGACGAGCCCGAAGCGGTCGGTGTCGCCGGCGTCCGGTGGCTCCGGAGCGGTGTCGCCCGCCTGAACGGTCAGTACCTCCCACCCGGCCTCGCGTCGCTCGTCGGCCACGAGCTCCTGCTCCTGAAGTGTGGCGGCCCACCCGGTCTTCTCTGCGTCGCTCGGTCGCTCGTCGACTCGTTCGTCCGTTTCTTCGGTCGGTTCAGCCATGGCCGTTAGCGGGCCCCCCGGAGGGAAAACGCTGTCTCTCCCTCAAACGAGGAGGGTTTCGGTCAGATACGACACCGCGAGCACCGCGAGACTGGCGACGAGCAGCTTCAGCCCGCGAGAGAGCCGGTCGGTCGCTGGCCGCTCGGTCATGTTGAGTGGGGGGAGCCGCTGGAGGGCGCGCTGGAGCGGCGTCTCCTCCCTGCTACCGAGCGTGGGCTTTTCATCGTTCCGCTCGATTTCCAGCTCGCCCTCGTCGGTCACCTCCGCCTGCCACGGCGGGCTCGGCCAGAGCACGTAGATGGCGTAGCCGAACATCAGGAAGCCGACGACGAAGCCAACGTAGACGATCAGCCCCGGGCCGGCAGCCAGCGCCGCGACGGCGAACAGCGGTAGGTAGCAGAGGGCTGTCACGGCGATGACGTAGACGGCGAGGTCGAGCAGCCGGAACGTCCAGAGGCCGAACCGCGTCTCGGCGTCGCCGTCGATGTCGGCGTGCATTCTCATTCGGTGATGAGCTGTGACCGATCGGGTTCGTCGTACTCGTCGGTGTGCCGGTGGCAGCGACTGAGACCGCCGGTCTCGTCCACGACGTGGGCCTCGGGGTGTTCGGTGTCACAGATGCTGCCGAACTCCTCCCGAAGGTAGCTGCCGGCCTTTTGTTCCCCCTGCTCGTTGACTAGCCGGGTCGCTTCGTCGACGTGTTGCTCGATTTCCGCCGGCAGCGTCACGTCGCTGAACAGCTCTTCGTAGATCTCCTCAATGGAGCTGAACCGGGAGTGCAGTCCCAGCAGTTCTCGGGTCCACTCGGTGAGGGACCGCTCGGCGTTGGAGCGCTCGCGGAGCACCTCGCGCAGCATCTCGATGCGGACCCAGAGCTCGCTGTCGACCTCCTCATAGCCCTCGGGACGGATCTTCATCGGGCAGCGCGTGGAGAACGGACAGCCCTTCGGCGGGTCGCGTGGGCTCGGTGGCGATCCGTGCAGCGTGATGCGCTCGCGCTCGGAGCGCGGATCCGGCTCGGGGATCGCCGAGAGCAGCGCGTGGGTGTAGGGGTTCTGAGGATCCTGGAACAGTCGCTCCGTCGGTCCCAGCTCCATCACGTTACCCAGATACATCACCGCGACTCGGTCGCAGATGTGCCGGACGACGCTGAGGTCGTGTGCGATGAAGAGGTAGGTGAGGCCGAACTCGTCCTGGAGCCTGGTCAGCAGGTTCAGGATCTGGGCCTGGACGCTTACGTCCAGTGCCGAGACCGGTTCGTCGAGCACGACGAACTCGGGTTCGAGTGCGAGCGCGCGGGCGATGCCCACACGCTGGCGCTGCCCACCGGAGAACTGGTGGGGGTAGCGGTAGTAGTGCTCCTCGGAGAGCCCCACAGTGTCGAGTAACTTTCTGACCCGGTCGCGTCGCTCCTCTGGGGTCTTCCACTCGTGGACGTCCAGGGGTTCGCGGACGATCTCGCCGACGGTCATCCGGTCGTTGAGGCTGGACTCGGGGTCCTGGAACACCATCTGGCTGTTGCGGCGCCACTGCTTCAGCTTCGCACCAGAGAGCTCGGTGATGTCCGTGTCGCCGAACCGGACCTCGCCGGCGGTCGCCTCCTCGAGCTGGATTAGGGTCCGACCAAGCGTGGTCTTCCCGCAGCCGGACTCTCCGACCAGCCCCAGCGTCTCGCCTTTGTGGATATCGAAGCTCACGCCGTCGACGGCCTTGACGGGACTCCCCGAGAGTAGGGAGTCCTCGCCGTAGTACGTCTTGAGTTTCTGGAGGGAGACGAGCACCTCGCCCTCCTCCGCGTCGACCTCGATGACCGACGCCGAACATTTACTCATCTGTCTCCCCCGTGTCCGCGGCGTCTCGATGCGCCTGTACGGCCTCTTCTCGTGGCATGTCGTCTGGATAAAGTAGGCAAGCGGCTCTGTGGTCGTCGCGGTTCTCCTCGAGGGGCAGCAGCTGGGGGGGCACCTGAAGACACTCCTCGAACGCCTTCGGGCAGCGTGGCTCGAACCGGCAGCGTGTCGCAGGACCGTTGGGAATCGGGACCTCGCCCTCGATGGTCGAGAGGTCGCCGCCACCGGGCTCCTCGCCAGGGATGCTGTCCAAGAGCCCGTTCGTATAGGGGTGTGCCGGGTCGTCGTAGAGATCGATCACCGGCGCGTTCTCGACGATTTCGCCGGCGTACATCACGGCGACGCGGTCGGACACCTCTGCGATGACGCCCATGTCGTGGGTGATGAACATGATGGCCAGATCCCGTTCTTCCTGGATCTCCTCGAGTAGTTCGAGAATCTGAGCCTGGATAGTGACGTCAAGCGCCGTCGTCGGCTCGTCACAGATGAGGAGCTCCGGATTGCAGGCCAGCGCCAGTGCGATGATCCCGCGCTGGCGCATCCCACCGCTGAACTGATGTGGATACTCCTTCATCCGTCGTGCGGCGTCGGGAATGCCCACGTCCTCCAGCAGCTCGACGGCCTTGTCCGTCGCCGCCTTCCGTTTAAGGCCACGGTGGATCCGGAGCGTCTCCTTCAGCTGATTGCCCACGGTGTAGACGGGGTTGAGGCTCGTCAACGGGTCTTGGAACACCATCGCGATCTTGGCGCCCCGGACGTTCTGGTACTCCGACTCGGATTTCTCGGTGAGTTCCTCGCCGTCGAACCGGATGGAGCTCTCCCCCAACACCTTCCCCGGGGACTCTACCAGCCCCATGATGGAGCGAGCGGTGACGGATTTGCCCGACCCGGACTCGCCAACGATACCGAGCGTCTCGCCCGTCCGGATGTCGAAGTTCACGCCGTCGACCGCACGCACCGTTTCCTTGTCGGTGTAGAACTCCGTCACGAGTTCGGTGACTGAGAGCAGGGGTTGGTCGGAACTCATGCGCCTGTCCCCCCAGCGGTGGCTTCAGTGCTCCCTTCCTGACTCTGCGGGTCGATTGCGTCACGGATGCCGTCGCCCAGCGCGTTGAACGCCGTCACGATGAGCACGACCATGATCCCGGGGATGAGCGAGATGTGCCACGACGCCGTCGCCACGTAGGGCTGTCCGGCGCTGACCGCGCGCCCCCACTCGGGCGTCGGCGGGTTGACCCCGAGGCCGAGGAACGAGAGACCGGCGACGCCGATGATGGCGCCGCCGAGACTCAGCGAGGCGTAGATGAGCAGGTAGCCCACCACGTAGGGGAACATGTGTTTCTGCATCGTCACCCGCGGCTTCTGGCCGAAGCTCTTGGCGGCGTCGATCCACTCTTCGGTCGAGACCTGGAGTGCGGGCCCACGCACGGCGCGCCAGAGATACGGCCAGCCCGTCGCGGCGAAGATCAATGCCAGCAACAGCCCCCCGTCGTAGATATCCGCGATCCACGTATCGCTCAACACGAACGACAACAAGATGAGCACCAGGAGCTGTGGCAACGCCTGGACGGAGTCGCCCGCGATCACGACCGCGAGGTCGGCCAAGCCCTTGTAGTACGCCGTCAGCAGCGCCAGGACGATCGCCAACCCGGCGGCGAGCGTGATGTAGAGCAGCCCGATGAACAGTGAGACGCGAGCGCCGGCCACCATGAAGGTAAACAAATCCTTCCCGCTGGGTAACGTCCCGAACGGATGGAACCGGCCGAAGTCGTCGTACTCACCCGGGCCGACGTTGCGGCCGCCCGCCCCCTTCGAAACCGACTGGAGGTTCGCGTTGCCGACGAGCGTCGTCATCACTTCGCCCGCGTTCTCGTCGTANTACTGGATCTCGTTCTCGTAGGGATTGGCAATGTTGCGATCTACGGTGGTCGGCCCCAGTGCCGGTGCGAACACCGCCATCACGACGAAGGCGAAGACGATGACGAAGCCGAACTGGCCCCACCGGTGGCCGTCCAGCCGACTGAGCATGTCGTCGTACGGTGTCCAGTCAGCGGCGCGGTAATGTCGCCGGAACAGTTCGTAGCCGTAGAACGTCCAGGCAAGCAGAACGAAGGAGTAGCCGTAGATTAGCAGCACGCGGAAGGCCCACGCTACCCCGGGCTCGAGCCCGAGGAAGGTCCCTTGCCAGCCCTCGCCAGGGAGCTGGTACCCCTGATTGGGGATGACCTCCCGCGAGAGCAGCGTCGGGAGGTCGGCGAGCGCGTCGCCGATACCCGCGAGCGCTGCCCAGGGCGCCGTCAAGGGGAGCGTCTGCCCGATGCTCTGCCACGGGACCGTCGTCATGACCGTGCCCATCAGTGCACCGAACTCGAGCAGCACCATGACCAGTAGTCCGCCCAGCCACGCCACGGCCGGCTGTGGCCGGCGCTCGATGCGTTCGCGGAGGGTGAGGTCTTCGCCCACGGTTCCGTATTCCTGAGACATCAGGCATCACCGTCGTAGCCGACGCGCGGATCGATGAGCGTGTACATGAGGTCCTGAACGATGTTGAGACCGACGATGAGCAGGATGAAGATGAACATCAGTGTGCCGACCAGCGGCAGGTCGCCGTTGATGGTGGCCTGGAAGAACAGGAACCCCAGCCCGTTGATGGCGAACACCGTTTCGACGAGCACGGAGCCGCCGATGAGCAGGAACGCCTCGCCCGTGATGATGGGCACCAGCGGCACCATCGCGTTCCGGAAGATGTGCTTCCAGACGAGGCTCCGCCCGGGGATCCCCCGGGCCTTCGCTGCCTCGACGTAGTTCGCGTTCTTCGTCTCCAGGATTGCCGTCCGGCCGATACGCATCTCGTTCCCCATCGACGACGAGCCTAACACGAGCGCCGCCGGGATCGTCGTCTTGAGCGCGATCAGGAAGCTCTCAGGGTCAGTGAGGTTGTCGAGCGGGGGGGAGGTGACGACGTTCGTCCGGACGATCCAGTTCTGCCAGCTGAAGCCGAACAGCTGCTGGGACTGGGAGAGCAGACTGACGAGGATAACCGCGAGCCAGAAGTTCGGCATTGCCCGCCAGACGATCCCGCCGAAGGAGGCCAGATAGTCGCTCCAAGAGTTGGAGTTCAGCCCGGCATAGAACCCCAGCGGGATGCCGATGAACAGCGCGATGAGCACCGACCAGAACCCCAGCCAGATGGTCCGGGGAGCGTACTGAGTGAGCATCACAATGGCGGGGGTGTCTGGGTTGAGTACCCACGACTGACCGAAGTCGCCGGTGAACATCCCGATCATGAAGTCGATATACTGCTCCCAGAGCGGTTCGTCGAGCCCCAACTGGTCACGGACCCGTTGGTAGGCCTGCTGGTCACCGTCGGGACCGATGATCGCTGCGGCCGGGTCGATGGGGCCCATCCTGATGATCCAGAACGTCGCCGTCGTGCCGAAGATCAGGATCGGGACTGAGAGAACCATGCGCCTCAGGAAGTATCGCCAACGCGTCATTGGAAAGCCATGTAGTGGATGTGTGTGTAGTGTCTGTCGTGCGAAACGGCGAAACCGCGGGGTGAAGTCCTACGAGGGCTTCTCGTCGGTGTTGATCTCGACCGTGTTGTAGCGCTGCCCGCCTGTGGGTCCGAACGGTGTGATATCCGCCCAGTCGTAGGTGAACCGCTGGTAGGTGTCGTGACCGAAACAGATGAACGGGACGTCCTCCCACATCGCCTCCTCCATCTGGATGTACGCGTCGGCGCGGGCCTGCGTGTCCTCCTCGGTGTCACGCGGGTTGTTGTTAATGACCTCCCACGCCTCCGCTGCCTGCGTGCGAGCGCCGGTGCCCTTCCCGCGCTCAACCCAGTTGGTCTCGATGACGGACCCGGAGTTCCGTAGGTCCGTGTTCGGGGGGTAGAGCAGCGCGAGCACGCTCGCGGGGTCGTCCCGGCCCATCCCCCAGCCGCTGAGGAACGCGTCTAGTTGGCCCTGCTTGCGCCGGTCGATCATAGTGGCGAAGGGCGCAGTCTCGACCTCCATGTTGATGTGGGCGGCCCCGAGCTTGTCACGCATCTGGCCGGCCAGCTGTTCGGAGGTGGCGGAGGCCGTGATGGTGAAGCTGAACTCGTAGGGGTCGTCTGAGCTGTAGCCGGCGTCCTCCATGATCTGCCGGGCCTGGTCGATCTGGGTGGTCTCGTAGCCGTGCGGGTACTCCGATGCGTGCTCGTTGTAGCCGCTGACGCCGCCGGGGAACGCGTTCGGCGGGGTCATGTGGTAGCCCGGCACGTCACGACCCTTGTAGACGCTGTTGGCGATGAGTTCGTGGTCCAGGATCTTCGCCGTCGCGACGCGAGCCGGCTTGATAACGTTCAGACAGTTGAACCCGATGAAGTTGACGGCAAGTCCGGCGACCGCGTTGTACAGCATCGTCTCGTCGTTCCGAACCGGGCCGTACGTGCCGGTCATCCGCCCGAGGTCGTCGGTGTTCTCGACACTGACGAGGTTCCGGTCGTATTGGGAGGTGGGGATGACGAAGGCGTCGACGTTCCTGTTCATCCCGTAGTTGTAGATGGCGTTCGAGTCTTCCATGATCTGCCAGTGGACTCGGTTGACCATCGGCCCCTCACCGTGGTAGTCGTCGAATGCCTCCACAGCTGCCTGCTGGTCGGACTCCCACATCTCGAACTGGAAGGGGCCGCTGCCGACCGGTGCGGACTTAGCGAACTCCGTGTGTTCGACCTCGCCGTCGTAGCCCTCGATGTCGCCGAGGATTCCCTCGGGAATGGACGCGAACCGGTCCGAGGAAATGACTCCCAGCGCGTCGTGGTAGGGTTCCTCGAGGGTCACCTCAAGGGTGTAGTCGTCGACGGCTTCGACGCCCATCGTTCCGGGTTCGTACACGTCGTTGCCCTCACCGTCCTCCATCGTCTCTTTGGCGACGCCGAGGTCGTCGAGAATCACGTACGTACGGCGGGAGTTCTCCGACGCAGCCAGACGCTCCCACGAGTAGACGAAGTCCTGTGCGGTCACTTCGCCCCAGTCACCGTGGTACTGGACGCCCTCCTTCAGCTGGAACGTGTACACCGTCCCGTCGTCGGAGACGCTCCAGTCAGTGGCGACCAGTGACTCCACGGCCAGAGTGCCGTCTGGGTTGTAGATGGGTGGGTCGTACATCTGACCCACCACCTCACCGGCATTGGCCAGCGTGTACTGGACGGGGTCCATGGAGTCCATGGTCCCGTTGATGAGGGCAAGTTCGTTCGGCCCGTCGCCACCGTCGCCGCCGTCCCCTTCGGTGTCGGTCTCGTCGCCGCCACCGCCGCTGGGGTCAGTCTCCGTACTGTCTGACGGTTCCGCGCTATCGCCACCTGAACAGCCGGCCACCGCGATGGCCGCTGCCGCGCTACCAGTCGCTTTCAGGAATCCCCTTCGGTTCTGTGTGTCATTATCAGACATGGTTACTCGTCTCGGGCGAGGACAGAAATACTTATGGGTTAGCATAGCACAGTTCCGGAACGAAATTTGGCGGTGTTGCTCCATATATAGAATTGCATTCCGGAACTAGCGGTGAGACTAAGAGCTTGACATGCAATAGCGAACCATGTCGAGTGTTAGCAATCAACTAGCAGACCACTATCGGCTCACAGATCTGACCGAGATCGCAGTTTCCCCTGACGGTGAGCGCATCGCGTACGTAACGAGCGAGTTCGACGCGGAAGCCGACGAACGGCTCTCGTCGCTGTTCGTCGTTCCTTCGGACGGTAGCCGTGACCCCCACCGACTGACCCGGGTCTCGAGTGCCAGCAGTCCGAAATGGTCGTCTTCGGGGGACCGGCTCGGCTTCCTCGCAGCACGCGATGAAGATGTTGCGCTCCAGGCGGCCAACGACGACCCGGATGTCGAGGCCGAGAAGGAAACGGAGCCGAAAACACAGCTCTGGACGTTCGACCTCTCGCTGGGTGGCGACGCTCGACAGCTCACCACGTTCGAGGAAGGTGTCAGCGAGTTCGACTGGGGGCCCGACGGCGACCGGGTCGTTGTCACTGCTCGCGACCCCACCGAGGACCAGCAGGCGTATCTCGACCAGCGCGAAGAGGGCGGCCCCATCGAGGTGACCCGGCTCCAGCACAAGTATGACGGTCACGGGTGGCTCGACGACGTGACCTCCTACCTCTTCGTCGTCGACGTGGAAAGCCGCGAACGAACCCGTATCGACGAGGCCTACGGGGCTGGCGCTCGTGAGATAGAAACTGGGCTCTCACCCGCATGGTCCCCGGATGGCGACCGAATCGCCTTCCTGTCGGTTCGGGGCGACCGTCCTGATGACGCCACCTATACCGACCTCTACACCATTCGGCCCGATGGAACTGGACTCGAACAACTGACCGACAGCGATCTCGCGACCGGCGGCGGGAAGTGGGGCCCGAACGGGCGCTACCTCGCGTTCCCAGGCAGCGACGCCGACCACGCATACGATCCCACCACGCTCCACATCGCCGACATCGAAGCCGGCACCACCGACGACGTGTCCGACTCGCTTGACCGGCCGCTGGGCCGCGGCGGCGCGTTCTACTGGACCGGTGACCAGACGTTGCTGGGGCTCATCGGTGACGAGGGGCGCACGCGGTTGGTTCGCTTCGACGCCACCGAAGACGCCCCCGACCGCGTGTACGAAAGTCAGAGCGCGCTTGAGAATATCGCACAGATGAGCGTCGGCGGGGAGACGCTCGCGTTGGGAATCAGCGGTCCACACGAAAGCCCGAACGTCCACAGCCTCCCGCTCGCGGACGTGGACGCTGACGCCGCACCCGTGCGGCTCACAGACCTCAACAGCGAGCTTCTCGAGGAGTACGACGAGCCCGGCGTGGAGTGGATCGACTTCGAGAACGAGGGGCAGCCGGTCGAGGCGCTGCTCTACACCCCTGCCGAGTACGAGGGCGAGGCCCCGCCGCTCATCACGACGATTCACGGCGGCCCAATCTCCTACGACAGTCCGGAGTTTAACTACGACTACACGTTCTGGACCGACCGCGGCTACGCGCTGCTGCGGGTGAACTACCGTGGCAGTTCCTCCTACGGCGGCGCGTTCAGCGCCGCTATCGAGGGCGACTGGGGCAACTATGAGCCCGCGGACGCCATCGCGGGCATCGAGCACGTCTGCGAGGCGGGCCGGGTGGACGAGGACCGCGTGTTCGTCACCGGCTTCTCCTACGGCGGCGCCCAGACAGCGTATATCCTCTCACAGTCCGACGTCGCGACGGCCGGCGCCGCAGAGCATGGCATCTACGACCGCTACGCCTACTTCGGCACCGGCGATTCCCACAACCGCATGGAGCGGGACTTTGGCCTGCCGTGGGAGGACGGAGAGCGGTACCGCGATATTTCGAGCATCACCGATGTGGACGACATCGACGTGCCGCTGCTGGTCACCGCGGGCGATGCGGACTGGCGCTGTCCCTCGACCCAGTCCGAACAGCTCTACGTCAGCGTGCGCAAACAGGGCGTCGACGCTAAGCTTGTCGTCTACGAAGATGAGAATCACAACATCGGCGACCCGGACCGCGCAGTCCACCGGCTGACCGAACTCACTGAGTGGTTCGAGGCCCATGGCCCCAGCGCCTGAGTTCGGACACTCACTCCGTTTCCATCCGCTCGGTGATGCGTTCCCCCGCTGTCCGTGGGTCTACTTGGACGATTTCGAGTTCGTCGCCGATCGTTATTTCGCCCTCCTCGACGACGTCCGTACAGATTCCGCCACGCTCTGTTAACGCGTTCGCGATACCCGNGGGGCTCCGCCACGGTATCGAGATACGCACATGGCGGTCGGCGTCTCGTCCCGCGGAAGACAGCATCGCCGATGCGGAACGTTGCCTCCAGCAACGCCTCGAGCTCGATACCGCTGGTGACGAGATTGCGGCGGTGCTGGCCCGCTGAGAGGTCCAGCCCGGCNGCTTCGTGAATCTNNTNTAGCGNCTCNTGCTCGACCAGNGTNANTTCACAGGCGTCGAGTTGGTAGTGGCCCTCACCGCGCTGGTAGCGGTCACCCACGAGCCCGCCAGGGACCACAACTGCGCGTTCGCGGCGNTCCATCGACTCGCCAGCCGCTGAAGCGAGGAAAATATCTCGAAGCTGGGCGTCCATACCCGNCTCTCGCACAGCGTGAGCAAGAAGCCGAGCCTTTCTTCCCCACCCAACCGGAGGTGAGAGCATGAACCAGACGACTCCCTCGGGGTGGCGATGAGTCGCGAGGACCTCATCGCCGGGCTCCGCGCGATGGCGCCGCTCTCGGTCGGCATCGTTCCCTTCGCGCTCATCACCGGTATCACCGCCGTCAGTGCCGGCATCACACCGCTGCAGGCCGTGGGGATGTCCATCGTCGTTTTCGCCGGTGCCTCACAGCTCGCGGTTATCGAACTGCTGGGTAAGGATGCGCCGCTGACTATCGTCGTGCTGACAGCGGTCGTCATCAACCTCCGGTTTACGATGTACAGCGCCTCCATCGCGCCCTACTTCCGCGAGGAGTCGGGGTTCCGTCGGTGGCTGGGGGCCTACATCCTGACCGACCAGGCCTATGCGCTCTCGGTCGCGGAGTTCCGTTCGAGCGATTCCAAGTCGGGGAGCGGTATTGGGTTCTACTTCGGCGCGGCTGCCGGGCTCTGGCTCATCTGGCAGGTCGGCACGGCCGTCGGCGCGCTGCTCGGCGCGACGATTCCCGCGGGGCTCTCCCTGGAGTTTGCGGTACCGCTGACGTTCATGGCGCTCGTATTTCCCGCTATCGAAGGCCGGCCGACTGCCGTGGCGGCTGCCGTCGCCGCCGCCGTCGCCGTACTCGCCGCGCCGCTCCCGTTCAACCTCGGACTACTGATTGCAGCCTTCGCGGGCATCGGTGTTGGCGTCGTTCTTGAGCACCGAGCTGGGATGTTCCCGACTGTCGATGGGGAGTTGGGAGACGCCGAGGGTGTAGACGGAGGTGAGTCGAAGTGACCACCAGCTACGGCCCGACCGAGATCTGGCTCGTGATCGTCGCTGCGGGCATCCTCACGTTCGTACTCCGGCTCTCGTTCATCCTCCTGTTCGGTCGTATCGATACCGTGCCGCCGCGGCTGGTCGGCGTGTTGCGCTACGTCCCGGCGGCGGTGCTGGCGGCGCTGGTCGCGCCCGCCATTCTCTCGGTTTCGGTGGCGCCGTCACTCGGGCTGACGTACGAACTCCCGAAACTCTTCGCAGCTGGGGTTGCCGTAGTTGTCGCCTGGCGTCGTGAAAGCGTGCTCGCGACCATCGGCGTTGGGATGGGGGCGCTCTGGCTGTTCCAACTGCTCCTCTGAACGGGGTGTTGTCCACCCTGGATGCACAACTCGCTCCTCTCTGGGGGTAACATCCGTGTCACCTGGTGTCGTTGGCGTCAAAAACGGCTAAAGGGCGTGCACGCGTTGGGTGTAGTATGAGAACCACAGCGCAACTACGTCCCAGCACCAACTCCAGGCGATCCGTGTTGGCGACCCGTGTGAGTACCGGCGGCCCCGGAGGTCGACTGTGAGCGAAACCGAGCAGGAGTCGGTCGCCGACCTTCCGCCGAGTGCGAAGTTGGTCCACCTCGTCTTGCAGGAGAACAGTCGAATGACCCAAAGCGAGGTCACTGAGGAAACCCAACTCGCTGGCCGGACCGTCCGTGACGCGCTGGGACGGCTCGAATCGGCTGGGCTCGTCATCGAGGAAATCTGCTTGAAGGACGCCAGGAAACGGCTCTACACCGCGGAGGCGAGCCCTGCGAGTAGCGCCGCCGGCGATTAACGATAGTACTGGCGACCGCTGCGGGCGGCCATTCCGTCGGGGAAGAACTTCTCCACGTCCTCGTGTTCGAAGCGCGCCAGGCGGTCACCGTCGAGCCGCTGCAACATCGTTCTGATCGTCCCCTCGCTCGTCGCTTCGTGATAGAGGCCAGTCGCATTCTCGGTCGTGTACTGCCCGGCGACCAACAGGACGGTTTTGTGCTCCGGGTCGAGTAGTTCAGTGACAAACGAGACCGTCTCGCCGATGCGGCGGCGGTAGATGTCGTACCGCGGGAATGAGCCCGTTTCGCAGGCTGCGGCGACCCGCCCGGCGTAGTTGTCGGGCACGATGTGGACGAACCCCCACTCACGCTCCTCGGCGTCGCTTGGGACCGGGGCGGTGTCGACTGCCGGTACGACCAGCGCGTCCCAGCCGTCCTCACGTCGCTGGTCGGCCAGCAGCCGCGCTTCCTCGACGGTTCTGGTCATCGCGTCGCGTCCCTCGGCCGGGTCGTCCTGTTCGCGCGACACGGGGAGTGCGCTGCGGAGGAGGCTGAAAAAGCTGTCCCGCTGGGTGTACTGGCGGATATGTAAGGAGGGGTTCGCCGTGCAGTCGCCAAGCGGCCCCTCGGACGCCCGTAGCTACTCCTCCCGGTCGGTCCAGAACTCGAAGCCGCGACCCGGCGCGAACACGTCCAGGCCGACTGCACGCTCGTCGCTCTCGTTTTCCACACGGTGTTCCTCCCACGGCTCGAGCTGAACTGAGTCGTTCTTCTCCAGCGCCACTGAGTCCGTCTGCGTGTGAACGGTGAGCTCTCCCTCGAGACAGAGACAGACCTGCTCGTTCTCGTGGTCGTGCATGGGCGAGGAGTGTCCCGGCGGCTTTTCGAACCACTCGAAGGTAAACCGGTCGCTACCGGCGAGCGCGCGGCGCTGCCAGCCGGCTTCGGGTTCGTACTGTTCGGCATCGTCGAATTTGACTACGTCCATGTGAACTACCTCCACCGCAGCCCACATCACTATTCGGGAAGCGGTCGCTGAGACAGAATATCCCGTAGTTCAGAGCCCGCCCGTCAGTCCTACAATCCGGTCGACTCCGCACTGAGGTCTCGTCGAAATCGGAGGCTGAGAAGGCCGAACGTTTCACTTCCGCCGTATCCTTCACTTTCACTCCGGTCATGGCTCACTCCCTTTACAATGGCCTGTGTGGTTCGAAATATGTCTACCCAGATGCGCGTGGAGGACGCCGAGGGGAGTCGGTACGACTCGTTGGTACGGGCGCTTCGACCGCGGACACCAGACGTACCCACCCGACAGCGAACCGCTGACCTGCTCTATGACGCCGAAATGGGGAATCGTGAGCTCGTTGGTGTGTTGGCCGGCGCTGAGGAGGCAGTGTTCTACTCCTCACGAACCCGGTGTGTCGCCGCCGTCGAACTGACAGACGTGGGCCCGAACCTTGGCGCTGCCCGCCCACTGGGACAGGCCGTGGGCGATGCCAACGCAGCGTTCGACCGTGTCGACGATCAGTGGGCCTGGACCAACCCACGCCTCGACGGCTAACTCACCGGAACTGCTGGGAGGGGAGCCGGAGCTCCTCCAATCCGGGAAGCCCCTCGACGTTGAACACGAGTTTGAGTTCGTCCGACGCAGGCCGACTCATACACGAGAGCCGAATCCCTTCATCCACCATCCCATCGGAGAGCACGTGGTTGCTGGGCATGTTCACCTCTCCTTCGATGAGGGCCACCGCGCAGTTTGCACAGGCACCGCCACGGCAGGCGAACGGCCACGAGAACCCGCGTTCCTCTGCGGCCTCCAGTATTGTCTCACCAGCGTTAACCAATAGCCGGCCGTAGGCGTCGGGATCGAGGTCGGCCTTCGACGCTTTCTCGAAGAGATCGCCGTCATCGATCTCCCACCCTTGTTCGGCAAGCACCGCATAATCGAGATACTCCAGTCGCGCGGCGTCGGCCTGGGCCTCGGCCGGCTCCGGATCAGCCGCCTCGGTGTCGACGCCGTCGGTATCAATATCCCTCGCATCGGGCACCGCTGTGGTTTCGGCCTCTCCGGCCTCGATTGCAGCGTAGGCGTCCTGTACACGTTGGAACTCCGCAGCCACACCACCCTGGTCGGGGTGGGTTTCCTTCACCCGGCGCCGATAGGCACGGACGACCGTCGCCTCGTCGGCGTCCGGTTCGACACCCAGAACCTCATGCGGGGAGTCCACACTCTGTGTAGGTGACCGGGACACTAATGGCCTTCTTCTGTGGCATCGCACCGCTGTCGTCAGTCAGAACCCCGTTCCGGGCCGCCTGTCACTCCTCATCTTCGGAGGCCTTCGACAGACAGCCGCTATCGGTAGTTTCTGCGCTCGGAACCGACTCACTTGTGCGGGCTCAGTTCAGCACGCCCCGCTCGCTGTCGTACTTAACCTCGCCGCTGATGATGGTGAACTCCACGTCAATATCCGTCAGCGTCGACGGCTCGACCGCCCGCGGATCCTCCGAGAGCACGGTCACGTCGGCGAGCTTCCCGGGCTCCAGTGTCCCTTTCTCGTCCTCGTTGAAGCCGAGATAGGCGGCATCGGGGCCGTAGAGTCGGAGCGCGTCATCGATGTCCACGCGCTGGTCGAGGCCGACGGTCTCACCCGTCACCGTCTCCCGGGTCACGGCGGTTTTGAGTGCAACCCGCGGGTCGCCGGTCGCCACCGGCCAGTCGCCGTTGGCCGCCGTGGGGATGCCCCGCTCCTGTAGCGAGCCGACGGCGTAGGTCCACGGCATCCGCTCCTCGCCCCAGTAGACCCAGTTCCGGGAGACATCGGCGCCGAGAAAGCTGATCGAGGAGGAGACAGTGAGCCCCAGCTCCTCGATACGGTCGAGCTGTTCCGGCTTGGTCAGCCCGGCGTGTTCGATGCGGAACCGGTGGTCCTCTTCCGGGTCGAGCGCGGCCTCGTAGGCGTCGAGGATGTGGTCGATGCCGCGGTCGCCCTGCCCGTGGACACAGACGCGGAGCCCCGCCTCGGCGGCTTTCTGAACCCGGTCGGCGAAGTACTCTGGGCTGATGTGGAGGACGCCGTCGTACTGTGGCGAGTCTTCCGCCACGGGCTCGCCGACGTACGGCTCGTGCATCGCGGCGGTTCGCCCGGTGAACGCCCCGTCCATGAAGTACTTGACGCCGACGACGAACAGCCGGTCGCCCCCGAACCCCGTCTCGATGCCGGCGTCGGCCAGCCGTTCAAGCACGTCAGCCCCGTCGTCGCCGAGTTCGGGGCCGGCGTCGCCCTGCAGCATCATCCCGACCCGAACGGGGAGCTTCTCCTCGCGCAGGAGCTCCTGATAGATCCGCAGGTCCTCCGGCGTAGTTTTGGCCTCGTGGGCGGTCGTCACGCCCCACGAGAGGAGCTGCTCCATTGCGCGCTCGACGTGGGCTTTCCGCTCCTCGCGGCTCTCCTCGGGAATCGCCTCGTGGAGTGGGAGCTCCGCCTCTTCGCTCACCAGTCCCGAGGGTCGGTCGGCCTCGTCGCGCTCGATGACCGCGGGCGGTTCGGTGTCGGGAGTTTCGGCGTCGATGCCAGCAATCTCGAGTGCCCCAGAGTTGTAGATGCTCCCGGTGTGGCCGCCGACGCTGTTGACCTGCACGGGGTTGTTCGGCGACGCCTCGTCCAGATCCCAGCGGTCGATGTGCCGGCCCTCGTTCTCCCAGACGAGACCGAGGTTGTAGCCGCTCACAAGGATCCACCCTCCGTCCGGCGTCTCCGCGGCGCGCTCGGCCAGGCGCTCCTGCACGTCTGCGATGGACTCGTTCGGCGGCGAGCGCGCGTTCACGTGGGTCATCCGCCTGCCGCCCATTGGAATGTGGAGGTGGGTGTCGATGAACCCCGGCAGCGCCGTTCGCCCGTCAAGGTCAATCACCTTCGTGTTCGGTCCGATTGCGTCGGAGATCTCGTCGGAGCCGCCGACGGCAGTGATGCGGTCGTTGACGACGGCGACGGCGCCCGCTTCAGGCTGCCTGTCTGTGTGAGTCAACACCGTGCCGTTTGTTAGCACGAGATCAGCGTCCATGGCTGTAGTCACGACTAGGGGGTTATAGCGGTTCGTACGATACCCCTCGATTGCCGCAAGCGTCCCGAATGTTCGATTGACGACGGTTTCGGTTCGGTATCGTGTGTATCTGGTAACTGCATTTATTTGATGCGAACACCAATACAGAACTGAGTATGAGTACCCAGAAAGACCGGCAAGTACGTCGCGAGTTCGGCAGCGTCGAGGAGAGCGAGGCGCTGAGCATCGACGAGGACCGCGCCGAGCAGCTGGTCGACGCGCTGAACACGGACATCGCCAACGCCTACGTCCTCTACCACCAGCTGAAAAAGCACCACTGGTACGTCGAAGGCGCGGAGTTCCTCGAGATTCACCGCTTCCTCGAGGACTGTTACGTCAACCTCGAGCAGGGTGCAGACCTGCTCGGCGAGCGCGCACAAGCCATCGGCGGCACCCCCGTGACGGGGATGGAGTCGCTGCTCGAACACGCCACCATCGAGGCTGAGGACGACGATATCTACGACATCCGTACCTCCCTAGAGAACGACCTCGAACTCTACAGCGAGGCGATTCCAGGGCTGCGCGAGCACGTCAAGCTCGCCAACAACCTCGGCGATTTCACCACCGAAGAGATCCTGCGTGATGTGCTCGAGACCGTCGAGGAAGACGCTCACCACGTCGAGCACTACCTCGAAGACGACACGCTCGTCAAGGACTGAGTCGGCTCCCACCCGCGTTTTTCCCGTACCGGCCTATCGCTCGATTTCGACCGTCAGGTCGGTCGAGAGCCAGCCGTTGGCGTTCTCTTCCTCGGTGAACACCGTCCGATTTTCCGAACACCGTATCGCGGTGATGACGGGGCGAAGTTCGGCGACGACGGGGAGGTCGTCCTCCACCGTCTGAGTGTTCGTAGCAGGAAGTGGCATGTCGTCGTCTCCCATACCTTCTCTGTCGCGGGCAGGGGATTAGGTGTTTCGCCCGCGGCGGACAGTGAACTACCGCCCGATATCGCAGCCCGAAACCGTATCGCACTCCAGCCCTTCCGCTTCAAGCGCGTCGATGAACTCGTTCATGCCGATAGCGTCGCTCGCGATGTGGCCGGTGACGATGAGGTTCTTCTCCGTGTCGCCGTACTCCTCCTGCAGCGTCGCGGTGTCGCCCGCGCCGATGTGGATGTAGAGGACGGTGTCGACGCCGTTGTCGAAGTAGGCCCTCGCCACCTCGCTGCCGCCGTTGGTGCCCGCGGCGTGGTGGATTGCCACTTCGCCGAGGTCGTTCGCACGCTCGCCGAGGCGGAGTTCGACGTTCGTAATCGCTTCTTCAATCTCCGGAATCTCGCCCAACACGTCGGCGAACTGGCCGACTGAGGCGTCGTCGTCGAGGCCGTCGGCGATCTCGCGGAAGCGCCGTCGGCCGATCTCGTCCGGTGCGAGGTGGACGTTCATGTAGGGCTGATCGAGATGCTCCGCGATGCTCGGGTCGTGTCGATAGTTCGCGCTGTGGCCCGCGTGCTTCATCCGCAAGCGCAGGGATGCGACAGCTTCCTCAGCGCGCTCCTCGGGGACGCCGTGGGCAGTCATGAACTCCACCTGCTTGTCCAGCACGGGCGCGAAGTTGACCCGCGGGTCGCCGCCCGGCGGGTGGTGTGCGAGCACGAGGTCGTACCCCTCACGCTCAGCGAGTTGTATTTCGGGAGACTCGAGGTCGATACCCACCAGCGCCGTCTCGACGTCGTCGGCGGAGACGTGGATGCCGCTGTCTGCGGGGACCTCGTCCCAGCCGACGAGGTCGAGACTGATCTCCATGATTTCCTCCGTGGAAAGTGACATACACCCTTTTGCCCCGGCGTCAACGAAAAGGGCTCGGAGTCGGCACGCGTGTCCGGGGAACCGGCAACCCCAGCGCGAGTCGACAGCGCCTTTTCCGCCCCCGGGGAACGACCACCGTGAACTACTCGCTGTTCGAGCCGCTGACCCTTCGGGAGACCGAGGTTCCCAACCGCGTGATGGTCTCGCCGATGTGTCAGTACTCCTGTGACGCCCGCGACGGCCTCGCGACTGACTGGCATCTGGTCCACCTGGGCAGCCGTGCCGCTGGCGGTGCCGGCGTCGTGATGGCCGAAGCAACCGCCGTCGAACCCCGGGGTCGCATCTCCCCGGAGGACCTCGGCCTCTGGAGCCAGAAGCACGCCGACGCGCTCGCCCCCGTCACACAGTTTATTCGCGGGCAAGGGAGCATCCCGGCCATCCAACTGGCTCACGCCGGTCGAAAGGCCAGCACCCGCCGGCCGTGGGAGGAGGGGTCCAGCCTCGTCCACGAGGATAAGGGCGGCTGGACACCGAAGGGGCCGACCGAGATACCCTACCCACGTGACGAGGAGAACACGGCGCCGACCGAGCGGATGGACGCCGACGACATCGCCGCCGTGGTGGATTCGTTCGTCCAGTCTGCCGAGTTCGCGCTGGACGCCGGCTTCGAGATTCCGGAGGTCCACGCAGCCCACGGCTACCTGCTCCACGAGTTCCTCTCGCCGGTGACCAACGACCGCGACGACGAGTACGGCGGCGAGTTTGATGGGCGGGCGAAGCTCCTGCGGGAAGTCTGTGAGGGGGTTCGGGCGGTCTGGCCCGACGACAAACCCATCTTCGTCCGCATCTCCGCGACCGACTGGCTCCCCGACCGCGAGTCCTGGAACGTTGCCCAGTCCGCCCGACTCGCGAGTGAACTTGCCGATATCGGTGTTGACCTTCTCGACGTGTCCGGTGGGGGTATCCATCCCGGCCAGCAGGTGCCCAAGACCGGGCCTGGCTATCAGGTCGAGTACGCAGAAACCATCCGCGAAGCTGTTGAGGGTGAGATGGCTGTCGGCGCCGTCGGGGGTATCACCTCCCCGGAGTACGCCGAGGCGCTGCTCGCGAACAACCGCGCGGATATGGCCATTATCGGCCGCGAACACCTCCGAAATCCCTACTTCGCGGTGCACGCGGGGCGGGAGCTGGAAGCAGCGAACGCGCCGGAGTGGCCCGACCAGTACAAGCGGGCCTGAGTCGCCGTTCGGACCGTTTTCGGTGTCGTTCGTCAGCCACAGAAGCATCTATAGGGCCCTCGACATTTATTAGCTGACAACCCGAACGTGATATATGGAGAAATTCGATTTTTTGGTCATCGGTTCTGGCTCGGGACTCGAAGTCGCAAACGTCGCCGCGAACCAGGGGGAGTCAGTCGCCGTCGTGGAGAAGGGGCCGCTCGGGGGGACCTGTCTCAACCGCGGCTGTATCCCCTCGAAACACCTGCTCTATCATGCGGACGTACTCGAGACCATCGAGCGCGCCGACGAGTTCCACATCGACGCCACTGTTGCGGGCGTGGCGTTCGCGGATATCGTCCGCGAGGTTAACGAGGAGGTTGCTGCCGACGCCGACTCCATCCGCAACGGACTGCGTTCATCCTCACAACACGAACTGTTCGAGGGGGAAGGCCGGTTCGTCGACGAGCGGACGGTCGAGATATCCGGTGGTGCGGACGACGGCACGCGTATCCGCGCGGAGACAGTGCTCATCGCTGCCGGCACCCGGCCGTCGATACCCCCTATCGACGGCATCGAGACCGTCGACTACCTGACGAGCACCGAGGCGCTGCAACTCGAGGAACGACCGGACCACCTGCTCATCGTCGGCGGCGGCTACATCGCGGCCGAGTTGGCCCACTTTTTCGGCACGTTCGGGAGCGAGGTGACCATTATTGGTCGCCGGCCGAACCTTCTGCCCAATGCCGACGAGGAGGTCGCAGCGGCGTTCACGGAGCGGTACGCCGACAAGTTCACCGTCCACACGGGACACGCGGCGACGGTGGCTTCACAGGAGGGCGACACGGTGACGGTCGAGGCCCGACCCTACGAGTACGCTGAGGACGGTGGCAGCGGCATTGTGGAGGACGCGGACCCGGTGACGGTGACTGGCGACAAGTTGCTCGTCGCCGCCGGACGACGGCCGAACACGGATACGCTGAATCTGGATGCGACGGGCGTCGGAACGGATGAGGGCGGTTTCGTCGAAACCGACGAACATCTGGAGACGGCGGTCGACGGTATCTGGGCACTCGGCGATATCGTCGGTGAGTATCTCCTGAAACACAGCGCCAACCACGAGGCACGCGCCGTCGCGCGCAACATCTTCGGGAGCGACCCTGCACCGGTCGACTACACCGCGATGCCGTTCGCCGTCTTCGCCGCCCCCGAAGTCGCTGGCGTCGGTGCTACGGAGAGTGAACTTCGGGAGGCGGGCCGGGAGTATGCGACGAACACCTACCGCTACGACGACACCGCCCGAGGGAACGCCATGCAAGCAGATGGCTTCGTGAAAGCGCTGATTGATCTGGAAGGCGAGATTCTGGGCTGTCAGATCGTCGGTCCCGAGGCATCGACGCTCATTCAGGAGGTCGTTGTCGCGATGAAATCCGGTTCCGGAACGGTTCGTGATATCCGTGAGTCCATCCATATTCATCCAGCACTGCCGGAAGTCGTCCAACGTGCGTTCTCCGGGCAGTTCAGCCGCGAGGACCACGAGTAATTCCGAACCGCCTGACACTCCCGTAACGGGGTTACTGCTCAGTTACCGTGAACTTTTCCCCGGCGCACCGTTATTGTGAATGCATGGTAAAAGCAGCAGTTGTGATTCTGGCAGGGACGGATGGGAATTCAAACCTCGGGCGACTCGTGAACGGTCTCGAGAGTGCACGAGAGTTCGCAGAGACGGAGGGCGACGACCTCGAACTCATCTTCGACGGTGCCGGGACGCAGTGGATTCCGGAACTCGAAGACGAGGCCCACGACTACCACGAACTTTATCAGGCCGTCCGTGATGATGCCTCAGCCTGTGACTACTGCTCGGGCGCGTTCGGCGTCGCCGACGCCGTCGAGGACGCTGGCGTGGTGACGCTCGACGACCACGACGGCCACCCGAGCATTCGCTCGCTGGTCAGCGATGAGTACGAGATTCTCACGTTCTAACGCTGCTCAGAGGCAGCATCTCGCGACGACGCTCGGCTCTTTTTTAGCCCGACGGCTCAAAGAGTGAGAACGAAATGAATGATGGACGCCAGGGGTTGCCCGGCGTTCCGACGCGGGTAGTCCCGGTTGCCTCCTCCACCCCGCGCCCCTACGAGCGACGGGCGTCCGACGGTGGGCTGTTCGCTTCCGCGCCTGACCCGGTTCCGTCGACCAACCACGGCGAGTCGCCCCTGCGGGCGAGCGTCGTGGACCGCTGTCCCCGTAGGACGAGGCTTCGACGTCGGCTCCCGGGGCCCGTGCCGGTCTGACCGGACGCGCCCGGGGTTTGGTCCCCCCTGAAGACTATCTCGGGGGTGACGAGCGGGGCCTAACCGCCCGACCTAGTCCATCCACGAGTAGCGGTGACGCCCTTAAGGGCCTTTCGGGACAGTTCCGGAGAGGGCGCTGTAGTCAGCTACTCGCTGTTCAGAGTTCGACTTCTTCCAGCGTTCGCTCCTGGGACGCTACTTCCTCGTTGTACGCCTCGACGAACGCGCCGAACGTCGGCCCGTAGCGCCGCAGGTCCGACGCCGACGGGGGTGCGTACTGGGAGAGAAGATAGACGCCGTCACTCCCACCGACCCGGAGGTAGGAGACGCCGTCGCGGTCCCAGTTGAGTTCCCACCGTTCACCCTCGATTCGTGCGGCGAACGTGCCGTACTCCCCGCCTTCGTAGCGGTGGAGTTCGCCGGCGATACGGTTGGCAACCTCTTCGATGCGGGAGAGCACCTGATGACGCTCTGTGACGGCTTCAGCCGTACTCTCGGCTTCGGGGAACGCAGTCTCGATATCGGCGAGCACCGACTCGGTCTCGGCCACGTAGTCGTTGAACGCACGGACGAACGCACCGTACGCCTCCAGCGCAGTCGACAGCTCCGTCGCGTCTGGTTCGCTCTTCTGTGAGACGACGTAGATTTCGGAGCCGCTCTTGGGCTTGTAGTGCAGGAACTCCAGGTCGCCTGCCTCGTGTTTCACGGTCCACGTGCCGCTACTCGTCTTGAACCCCTCTCGGCCGTAATCGCCGCCCTGGAGCTTGGCAATTTGATAGGCGATGCCGCCGGCGTGGTCCCTGACGGCCGCTGCGAGTTCGTCGCGATTGTCGGCCACCGCCGCTGCATCTGTCGGATCTATCGGCGGCCACTCAGTCATAGGTTCTGTAGCCTCGTCATCCGGTTAACCATCTCGGTCGGGAAGACAACATGCAGACGCCACAGTTTACAGTACGGCCCGTGCTTGCGCTCCCGCGACCGCCGCGAGGCCGCCCCCAACTGCCAGCACGACCCAGCGGTGGTTTTCAATCCAGGCGTACTCGGTGGGGAAGCTGAACAGGACGGTCTCGTCCAGCGTGAGGACCCACGCCACGGCGAACAGCAGCGTGACGACGGCGACGACCAAGCCAGCCCCAGACAGCAACAGTGTGTCCGTGTGCGGCTGGTCGACGGAGAGGAAGACAACGACAGTCAGCAGTGCGAGCAGCCCCACTGCCGTTAGCCCGAACGGGCCGGCGGCGTAGTAGGCGCCCAGTGTTGGGCCCGCGCCGCTCACGAGCGCGAGCGGGGCGAAGACCACCACAGCCAGCAACGCGGCGACCACCGCAGCGACCGTCGCCAGCCGCGAAGGGTTCTCGGACTCCATACTGCCTCTCCCGCCCCGTCCCGGATAAATCGCACGCGTCGGGTCACGGCTCGGGTCTCCGGAAGGGAAACGCGTAAGCCACGCGGGTTCCCCGAACCGATATGGAACGAGTCGCAATCGTCGGTGCCTCCATGACCCCGTTCGGCAATCGTGAGGGGGAGTGGCTCCGCGACCTACTCGCGGAGGCGGGGGCCGACTGCCTCGACGACGCTGGTGTCAACGCCGACAGTATCGACCATCTCTACGTCTCGAACATGGCCAGCGGCGAACTGGAGGGCCAGACGGGCGCACCCAATATGCTCGCCCACGACCTCGCCGCCCAGCCAGCCTACACAGCCCGAATTGACCAGACCTCCTCCTCTGGCGGCGCCGGCATCTACGCCGCTTGGCAGTCAATCGCCTCCGGGGCCAGTGAGATGACACTCCTCGCCGGCGGCGAGAAGATGACCCACAAGACGACGGGCGAAGCGACCGACGTTATCGCGTCGCTCACCCACCCCGTTGAGTACAAACACGGCGTCACGCTCCCGTCATTCGCCGGCCTCACGGCGCGGCTCTACCTCGACGAGTACGACGCGCCTCGTGCGAGTCTCGGCAAGGTCGCGGTGAAGAACCACAAGAACGGCGTTGATAACCCCAAGGCCCAGTTCCGAAAGGAGGTCGACCTGGAGACGGTACTTGACTCACCAATCGTCGCCGACCCCCTCCGGCTCTATGACTTCTGTCCGATCACCGACGGCTCGGCAGCGCTGCTGTTCTGCCCCGAATCCGTCGCCAGGGAGATGACCGACGAGTACGTCGTCGTCTCCGGCGTCGCGGGGGCGACGGACACCCACGTCGTCCACGAGCGCCCGGATCCCACGACGATGCGCGGTGTGGTTGAGTCCAGCCAGCAGGCCTACGAGATGGCCGACCGCTCGCCCGACGATGTGGACCTCGCGGAACTCCACGACATGTTCACAATTCTCGAGTTCCTCCAGTTTGAGGACCTCGGCTTCGCCGAAAAGGGCGAAGGCTGGAAGGCCATCGAAGAGGGCCGGACGGAACGCGACGGTGACCTCCCCATCAACACGTCGGGTGGGCTGAAGTCCAAAGGCCACCCACTCGGCGCATCGGGTGTCGCGCAGGCGGTCGAACTGGTCGAGCAGCTCACCGGCGAGGCGGGCAAGCGACAGCTCGAAGAGCCCGAGGTGGCGTTGGCGTGCAACGTCGGCGGCTTCGGTAACTGTGTCACGACAACGATTCTGGAGACCCCGGAGGCAGGACAATGAGCGATGATTCCCACGAGCTGACGGCGTTCCGCTACCCAGACGGCAGCCTGACCTACCCCGGTCACCCGCGTGGCCCGGGCGGGCAGGCCCATGTCGACACTGTTGACCTGAGTGAGTACACCGCGGAGGTCATCACGTGGACAACGTCGACGGCGACACCCCCGGGGGTTCGCCAGCCCAACCANCTCGCTATCGTCGAGTTCGACGTGGACGGCGAGCCTGTCCGCGCGCTCGGCCAACTGGAGGAGGGGAACGTCGACCTGGGCGACGAAGTGGAGGCGGTCTACGTCGAGGAACTGCGCGACCCCGACACCGGAATCCGCGAACCCGAGAGTCAAGAGTGGGACGGCTTCCGCTTCCGCCCCGTTCAGGAGTAGTTAAGCGCTCTCGTCGTCTTCAGCGTCCGCAGAACGTTCCTCGGCTTCGTCGGCGCTACCCTCCACATTTTCGGCTCCCTCGCCTTCGCGTCGTTCCTCGCCTTCGCGTCGTTCCTCGCCTTCGCGTCCTTCTTCGCCTTCGCGTCGTTCCTCGTCTTCGTGTCCGTCTTCGTCGCCGCGAACCTCGTCGCGGATGGAGTCGAGTTCGGCGTCGATATCCGGCTCTGCAGGAGCTTCTTCCCCGTCGCCCACCGCTTCTTCTCCCGCTTCGACTACGTCGATAGAGACAGCGCCTTCAGAGCCGACATCCGTCTCCGCAGAACGGTTGCGGCCGGAATCAACAGTTTCCAGTCGCTCTCGAAGTTCCGCAGAGAGCCGGTCGGCCTCGGCGAGCAGTTCTCTGGCTTCGGGGTTCGTGGCCTCCGCGCCAGCGAGGGCGCTGCGGAGGTNAGANAGCCCCGAGGTGAGCCGTTCGGTCGAAATCCCGCTGGCGGCCGAGAGCGCGCGGTCCGCGTTGCTTCCCTTGCTCACACTACGGTCGGGGTCCATCGCGCGTAGCGCCGCGCCGGCGAGTTCGAGCAGGCGGACGTTCGCCTCAAGAATGGCGACGAGTGTGGGGATGGTCTGTTGCTCAGTGAACCGCATCACTTCGCGAAGGCTCGGCGGCCGCATCGGCGGTGTTTGCGGCGGTCGGGAGGGTTCCACCTCGTTCTGCAGCGCTGACAGCGTCTCCGCCAACTCCGAGAGCATCGATTCGAGATCCGGGTCGTCGTCGCGGCGGTCGGTCATAGATTCTCGTTGGGTCTCTCCGCATAAGGGTACACCGGCGACCGATGGGACTTACTCCCGGGCACTGCAACGATGGATATGAGCGAACGCACCGCAGGGGATGTGACCGCCCGCTACACCGAAGCGGAGGGTGAACGCCGACTCAGCTTCGACCGTGAGGGGCGTCACGCAACGGTCGCACAGAACATCGAGGGCTACGCGATGTTGATGGTCCGAGCAGATGGCGACGAACTCGAGCGCTACTACGGCTTCGACATGGCGCTCGACCACGTCGCCGAGCTGCTTGGGGTGGGCGTCGACGACCTCCCGGTCCCCGAGCCGGCCGAAGACATGGGGATGTAGCGACCGAGCATTCTTCAGTGATGACGGGGCCACACCCACCGTGGCTCGACGGACCGAGGAATCGGCGGCCGGCGCACAGTCCAACTGGTTGGCCAGCCGAGTCCTCCGCCTACTACTCATCTGCTGTCTATTGAGCGGTGCCGCCGGTGGCTGTCTCACGCCGGCAGTGGCCACCTCATCAGCAACTGAGTCAAGCACAGAGTCTGGCAGAATCATCGCCGTCTACCCCGACCCGGTTCAGGACGGCGACACTGGCGAGTACGTCGCTGTCAAACTCCCGACCGTGGGCAACTGGACCCTCTCGGACGGGGAAACGACAGTCTCACTCCGGAACCAGACTGGCCGGGTCGTCGTCGGTTCGGAACCTGGACTCCTGCACGAGCAGTTCCCAAACAGCTCCGTCGTCGGCGCGCCACTCGCCCTTTCGAACGCGGGCGAGACGATTACACTCACGCGAAACGGGCAACGTATCGATCGAGTCCAGTACGGCGAGGCAACTGAGGGCAGTCGCTATCTCCCGGGCACTGCAGAGTGGCGCCCGCGTGGCTACACCCCGCGTTCAGCCGTCTCGATGGGTCCCGCCAACGCAACCACATTTGTCCTCCCGGATTCACCAGCCGTTGCGCTCGAAACGCTTCGAGATGCTGAGAATCGCCTGTTCCTTGCTGGCTACACCTTCTCGGCTGAGCGGGTCACTACTGAGCTCCTCGCAGCTGCCGAGCGGGGCGTCGACGTCCGGGTGCTCGTCGAGGCGAGTCCGGTCGGCGGTATCATCAGCCGCCAAGCGCGGCTGCTCGACCGCCTCGCTGCTGCCGGAGTCGTTGTCCGTGTCGTCGGTGGCGAAACCGGTCGCTACGCGTTTCACCACCCGAAATACGCGGTCGTGGACGACCGCGCGCTGGTGCTAACCGAGAACTGGAAACCGTCCGGAACGGGCGGCCGGTCGAACCGTGGCTGGGGCGTCCGCATCGAGGGTGGTGGAACGGCGGACGAACTTGCAGCCATCTTTGCCCATGACGCAGGCGGGCCAGATACTCGACCGTGGTCCACGTTTCGCCGGGGGCGGACGTTCGAACGCATCCCCGCTGCGAGCGGGAGCTACCCCACAAATCACGCACCCGCGACCGTTCGAGCGCGCAACGTGACAGTCCTCACTGCGCCCGGGAACGCAGAAGCGGCGGTTGTGAGCTCTCTGGAAGCCGCGGACAAACGGGTTGACGTAATCCAGCCCACCCTCGGCCGACAGGAGAACAGGCTTGTCGCGGCGACACTCAGTGCGGCGCGCCGCGGTGTCGAGGTTCGGATTCTGCTCTCCGGCGCGTGGTACGTCGCCGAGGAGAACGCTGCGCTCGTTTCCTGGCTCGAGGGGTGGGCCGACCGCAACGATGCGCCGCTCATGGTGAAGCTGGCTGAACCGGGTGGCAGATACGAGACGGTGCACGCCAAGGGGTTGCTGGTGGACAACGAGGTGGCCGTCGTGGGGTCACTCAACTGGAACCGCCACAGCGCCCGGGAGAACCGCGAAGTTGCACTCGCGCTCTACGGCGAAGAACCAGTTGCGTACTACCGTGAATCATTCGAGGCAGACTGGTCGGGCGGGAACCGAACCGTCCCTTGGCTCTACGGTGCTGGCGCCGTCGCAGCCGTCGTCGTCGCCGGAATCGTCGCGACGCGAACGCTGTCGTTCGCTGAGGTTGCGGAGTAACTGTGGAAAACGGAAACGGCTTACTCGTCGAACGCGGTCGCCGTCGAGGAGAGCGCTTCGTCGATATCCGCGTCGGCCATCTTCTCGACCAGCGCGTCGATGACCTGCTCGCGGCGGCCCTTCACGAACTTGATGGAGCCGACCACCAGGTGGCCGCCGCCGGAGACGCCGGCGCCGGGGAGTTCCTCGTTCAGCTCTTCAACCATCCGCGGAATGTCCAGCCTGACACCGTCGGAACGCAGGACCGCAAAGTCAGGGCCGTAGCCGATGGTGATAACGGGGTCACCCGTCTCTTGCACTTTCGTGTCGTGGAGTTCGCCTGTGGTCTTCCCGGGTGCGGGATAGGTGAAGCGGTGGGCCCACTTGTCGAGGTCAATGCGATAGAGGCGAGCGTCGCTTTCCAGCACCTCGTGCTTGACGTGGGTGTCGACGGCGTCGAGCTGTTCTTCCACGTCTCGCTCGGCGCTGGAGGAAAGAAACTCGACCAGTTCCTCGTGGCGGTCCTGGTCGTCACAGCCGACGTTGAGCGCGTCCGAGACGACCGAGTGGCCGCTGGAGTAACGCAGCCAATGGGCGGCGTAGTCGAGCGCCTCACCGATGTCGTGGAGCGCCTCGTGGTCGTACCCCTCCTCCTCGGCCAGTACGATGTAGTCGGCCATCGCGTCGGCGTTCGAGCGGTCCGAAATCCCGGCGACTGCTGGGACGTGTCGGAGGTCGTCAGTGGTTTCTGGGTCGATCATGCGTGCGAGTTCGACACACATCATCCCGGTGGTGATACTGTAGTCCTCGTCGTACATGTAGGGGTTGACGTGGGCATCAAGCAGCGGGCCGACTGCCTCGGGGTCTGGGTGGTGGTGGTCGACCACCGCGATAGGCATGTCGTAGTGGGCCAGGTTCTTGTAGGCCGGCACGTCCTCCTCGGTGCTCCCGTTGTCCAGCATCAGCAGGAACGGAAGCTGTTGGCCGTGTCGGGCTCGGCCCTCCAGCGCGAAGTTGAGGTCGCGAGTCACGTCCTCCATCTCGTAGAACGGCGCCTTCGCTGGGAGGCGCTTGAACAGGTGGCGGCTCGCGTCGGGGTCGTCGTGAACTGACTCAATAAAGTTCGAGAGTGCGCGCTCGACAGGGACCGCAGCACACATCCCGTCGCCGTCGGCGTGGTGGCGCACACGGATGGGCCGCCCTTCGAGGACGGTCCGGCGCAGCAAACGTGCGAGTTCCGCAAGATCTGGGCGGAGTTTCTCGAACGCGTCCCACTCGACGAGAGGCTCGACGGCCTCGGGGGCGGCCCGTTCGCTCCGGGCTTCCTCGAGCCGTTCTCGGGCTGCGTCGGCGGTCTCGTCCTCGAGAGGGCTGATGTCGTCGGCCTCGATCTGCTTGACGTCGTCGTGGAGCCCGACTTCGCCGTTCACTCGGACGATATCGCCCAGTCCCACTTCGGGGTAGGCACGAACGCCTGCCTCCTCGAACGCCGCGGTGGCGACGATGCCCGTCTCGTCACCGACGTGGAAGATGGTCGGGCCGCCTGTCTGCTTGATCTGGCTCAGNTCACCCTCGACCGTGACGGTCTTCCCGCGCTGGAGTTCGTCGATGGGGGTAATCTCTGGCTCGTGCTCGACGTGGACGACTTTGTGGTCAGCAGGGTCGATCTCCTCGAANGCGAGGTCACCGTTCTCTCGAATCTCCGCCAACCGGACGACGAGTTCCTCANCGACCGCGTATTCGCCGTCGAGTCCGGACTCGTGAACCAGTCCGGAGACAGAATCGGTTACGTCGACGAAGACGCCGTAGTCGACGACGCCGTTGACCGTGACGAGATAGTTTGCGCCTTCTNCGATTTCGTCGATGGTGCAGTCCGGGTCGAGACGGTAGACGACGGGGGGCTCGTCAGGAACATCCTGACGCGCCGAGGGCGAACCGCCCTCGGCCGTGGAGTTGTCGCTCATACGAACTGGTCGGCCGTCGCCGGTGTTAAGTCTTCTATGTTGAACTCGCGGGCACGCACGACCGGCGCCTGCATCCCGGAATCCTTAGTTGGTGCCGTCGCCCACATACGGGCAATGGGACTGTTCCGGCAGGGCGAGGTCGTTGGCATCGCCGAGGACGCCATCTCGTTCGCCCTCGAAGCCTCCCGCGAGACGCATCCGAACGAGTATATGGGGTTCCTGCGCGGAGCGCGCGCTGAAGATGTTGGTGTCGACCCGGCTGGGCTCCGCTCGGCCGATTCCGGCGACGACACCGAGGCGCTGGTGGTCACAGAANTCCTCGTCATCCCCGGCACGGAATCGAACCCTGTGAGTGCGACAGTTCGAACNAGCATGGTTCCCAACGATTTCTCGGCGGTGGGATCAGTCCACTCACACCCGAACGGAGTGCTCGAACCCTCACAGGCCGACCTCGCGACGTTCGGGAAGGGCCAGGTCCACATCATCATCGGCTACCCTTACGAGCGCGGCGACTGGGTCGCACTCGACCGGGAGGGCAAACGACGCACACTCCCGGTCGTTGACGCCGACACCGACGACCCCGAGGATTTCTTCGACTTCGACCAGAGCGACATCGACGCCGAACTCGGTCTCAACGGTGGCGAGCTATGACTGGGAACGAAGAGGCCACGACGCGCGCTGTTGCACAGGGGACGTTCGACCTGCTCCACCCAGGCCACGTCCACTATCTCCGTGAGGCGGCGACGTTCGCGGACGAACTCCACGTCATCGTCGCCCGACGGGCCAACGTCACGCACAANGAGCCGCCTATCCTGCCCGATCACCAGCGCCGCGAGGTCGTCGGGGCCATCGACACCGTCGACGAGGCCCACTTGGGTCACGAGTCGGATATCTTCGTCCCCATCGAACGCATCGAACCTCAGGTAATCGTGCTCGGCTACGACCAGCACCACGAGGAAGAATCGGTCGCGGCGGCGCTCGAGGAACGAGGTATCGACTGCCGCGTGGAGCGTGCCGGGCCACGTGAGACAGCAGGCGAGGGTGAACTGCTCTCGACGGGCGACATCATCCAGCGCGTGCTGGAGCAGCGCGGATAGCGGGAGCCGCGCCCGGGTGTTCCAACGCAGCGAAACGAAGCGGGCGGCATAAGTAGGGCCCCGACCAATTTCTGACAATGACCACCGACCGGCAGTTCACCGGTCTGCTCGCTGCCACCGCGATGGGTGTCTACCTCCTGGTCGCGGTCGGCGCCACGACGGCCATCACCGATGCTGCTGCTGCCTGTCAGGCCTGGCCAGCCTGTGGGAACGGTTTCGGACTGCCGACCTCCGCCGACGGCTGGTTCGCGCTCGGCCACCGCCTCGCTGCGGCCGTCGTCGGCCTGCTGCTCGTCGCCGCAACGGTCGAGGCATTCCGTCGCGACGAGTCCACTCGCGTGAAGGGATCGCTCGCTGCAGCCCTCGTACTCTACCCGCTCCAGGTCGCCGTCGGCGCCGTCGTGGCGACGACAGCGGCCACCACCTCCGTCTCCGGGCTTCATCTCGGCGTCGGCGTCGCCATCTTCAGCGGCGTGCTCGCTGCACTGGCGTGGACACTCGAAGCCGCCACCGGCGAGGACGACGAACCCGCTGATCCACTGGCCGACGAACTCCCACCCATCGAGGATGCTCCCTCGACGGAACTCCCCGAACCGGGGTGGCCACGGACGAAGGCGAAACTGTTCGCCTACGCTCGGCTGACAAAGCCTCGGCTGATGTGGCTGCTCTGTCTCGTTGCCTCAGCGGCGATGGCGCTGGCCGGCGGCAGCGGTCTGACCGTCTCCGTGCTCGCCCGAACGCTCGCTGGCGGCGCCCTTGCCATCGGNGCCTCCGGNACGTTCAATCACGTCCTCGAACGTGACGTGGACCGCCGAATGCAGCGCACCAGTGACCGCCCGCTTGCTGTCGACCTCGTCCCCGTCCGCAACGCAATCGCGTTCGGCCTCACGCTCGCGGCCATCTCCATCGCGCTCTTTGCCTCTATCAACCTGCTTGTAGCCGTGCTGGGGCTCGTCGCCATCCTGTTCTACAGTGTGGTTTACACGCTGCTTCTCAAACCCAACACTGTCCAGAACACCGTTATCGGCGGCGCTGCAGGGGCACTCCCGGCGCTCATCGGCTGGGCTGCGGTGACTGGTGAGGTTGGCTGGGGCGGCCTCGGTCTCGCGACGGTCGTGTTCCTCTGGACCCCCGCGCACTTCTACAACCTCGCGCTGGCGTACAAGGACGACTACGAGGCCGGCGGCTTCCCCATGATGCCGGTCGTCCGCGGCGAGACAACGACCCGACGGCACATCATCTGGTATCTCGGTGCGACCCTGGCTGCCGCGGCGGCGTTGGCAACGGCCGCCCGTCTTGACTGGCTATTCGTCCTCACTGGCGTCCTGCTGGGCGGGGTGTTCCTCTGGGCCGTCGTCCGACTCCACTACGAGCGGACAGAGTCGGCAGCGTTCCGCGCGTTCCACGCCTCTAACGCCTACCTGGGCGGGATATTGCTCGCCATCGTCGTCGACGCACTGGCGATCTGATCATGGCCGTCTCCCAGTTCACTGACCGGTTCCGTGCGGTCGACTCGCGCCTGCTCGTGGGTATCGTGGGACTGCTCTATCTCGAGGTGATGGCACTCACCGGCTACTGGCTCTTCTCGGGTGTGACGGTCACGGATCCACGCTACGCGCTCTACGGCCTGCTCTGGGTCAACGTCGCGCTCTGGGTGTTCTACCGGACGGACCTACCGAGTGCGAGCCGAACCACGACTCGCCGGGCCCTCGCCGTCGCAGCCGGCTACTTCGGGTTGCTGGCCTACACTGGCGGGATGATTGGCCCCGGCATCGAAAGCAGTTACACTGCCGGGCTCGCAGTGCTCTGGCTCCCGCCCGGGTGGGGGCCAGCCCTCGCCTATCAGGGCGAGCTCGTCCGATTCCTGTTGATGCCCGCCCGCGTCCTCGGCTATCTCGCGCTCGCGCTGCTGGTGTACGTCACGGTCGTCGATGCGGCTGCCTCGGCTGTGTCAGGGGTCCTGGGGCTGCTCTCCTGTGTCTCCTGTACGTGGCCGGTGTTGGCCTCGATTTCGACAGCCATCTTCGGCGGCGGCTCCTTCGCCGTCGCGGCCACACAGAGCTACGCCTACGGACTCTCAACGGCGGTGTTCCTCCTGACGGTGCTCCTGCTCTCTTGGCGACCAGGGTTCGGTGGCGCGAACTCCGTCGCGCGACTCCTGCGCCGGGAGTGAGCAACTGACGCGAGGTCGAGAATTCCAGCCTCGGAGCCACAGTTATGTGTGGTGAGCCGTAATCGAGGGACGTAATGACGAACGTAGAAATCGAGTACTGCGTCCCCTGCGGGATGCTACCGCGCGCACAGGAGCTTCAGGAAGCCATTCTCGAGGAGTTTGGCGAGCGCGTCGACAGCGTGGCCCTCATCACGGGTGAGGCGGGTGTGTTTACAGTGAGCGCAGACGGCGAACTCATCTTCGACAAAGAGGATGAGGCGTTCGACCAGGACGAAATCGTCGACCGCGTGAGCGAGCGCATCGGCGCGGCGGCCTGAGCTCACTCCGCTCGACAGCGGAAGAAGGGCCAGTCGTCGTTCTCGCCCGCCCACCCGTTGCCGATGCTGAAAAGGAACTGCCCGCTGGGCTCCAGCACTTGGGCGACCTACTCATAGCAGTCACCGTGGTCCGCCACCGGGAAATGAATTACTCGTCCCCATCGAGCGCAATCCACTGGTGATTATCGACGAGAGCGCTCCGAGCCATTCAGTCTGACAACAGCCGGTACTCACCAGCCGAGATATCGTTCCGCAAAACGGGTGAAAGATCCCGGACTCAGGCCTGGCAGCTATCGAGCCACTCGTTAGCCCAGTCTTCGATCTCCCCGAAGACGGGGCCGAGCGAACGACCCTTCTCAGTCAGGGAGTAGTAGGTTGCGACCGGGGCGTCCTCCTCGAGTCGTCGGGCGACGAACCCAGTATCCTGCAGGTCGTCGAGCACGCGCGAGAGGGTGCGTGCGTTCGCCTCGGTCGAGCGCTTGAGTTCGTTGAAGCGCTTTTCTCCCTCCTGGAGGTCGTGCAGCACGACCAGCCGCCACTGGGAGCCGATCTGTTCGACGGAGTCGACCACGGTACAGACTTCGTCGCTGTGGCTCTCGGCGGCCTTGGAGGTCTCCTCGATATCGGTAGACATCTGTTACCAGATACGGATTGAGGGGGTTAAGCCCTTTCGCAGGGGTGGATTCTGCGCCCGGTAGGTGGCATGTGTATGCACAACACGAAAAGGCATATATCGCCTGCCACGCCTACACAGGCCATGAGCGCAGATCGGGCTCCGCTCCGGCGGGCCCTCGCGCACGGGGAGGAGGAGGGCGGATCCATCGAGTTCAAGACACGCCTCACCCGGGCAACCCACCTCGCAGACGGGCGAATGGAGTCACTCGCCGCCCAGCTCAGACACCGAGTACTGTCAGGCGACGGCGAAGCCACCTACGTAATCGGCGTCGACGACGATGGTGCCATCGCGGGTATCTCGCCCGACGCCTTCTCCGAATCAATGGACGTGCTCTCACTCCTCGCTGAGGAGGCGGATGCCCACATTGAGGATGTCGAGACGTGGGGCATCGAAAACCAACACGCGACTGAGAGTGAGACAACGGCTGCTGCTGGTGAGGGACTCGTCGGCATCGCCACGCTCCGGGACGGGCCGATGCTGGAGGCTGACGACGAGCACGTCGTCGTGGGGACGGCAGGCCACGTGGACCACGGCAAATCCACCCTCGTCGGCTCGTTGGTCACTGGCGACCGCGACGACGGACAAGGCGGCACCCGGTCGTTCCTCGACGTCCAGCCACACGAGGTCGAGCGCGGTCTCTCGGCCGACCTCTCCTACGCCGTCTACGGCTTCGACGACGACGGCCCGGTGCGGATGGACAACCCCCACCGCAAGACAGACCGTGCGGCGGTCGTACAGGAGGCCGACCGCCTCGTGAGCTTCGTTGACACAGTGGGCCACGAGCCCTGGCTCCACACCACGATCAGGGGTTTGGTCGGACAGAAACTCGATTACGGGCTGCTCGCAGTCGCGGCCGACGACGGGCCAACGAAAACCACCCGCGAGCATCTGGGTATTCTGCTCGCGACCGAGCTCCCGACGCTGGTCGCCATCACAAAGACCGACATTGTCTCGGAGGAACGCGTCGCGGAAGTCGAAAGCGAGGTGGAAGCGATGCTCCGGGAGGTGGGCGAGACACCGCTCCCGGTCGACCGCCACGGTGTCGACGCGGCCATCGAGGAGATTGGAACGGTCGTCCCCATCCTGCGAACCAGCCCAGTGACGGGCGCAGGTATCGATGACCTCGACACGCTGTTCGAGGCGCTGCCGAAGCGCGACAACGACGCTGACGCCCCGTTCCGGATGTATATCGACCGAAGCTACGCCGTCACCGGTGTGGGCGCCGTGGCCTCCGGCACAGTCAACGCGGGAACTGTCGAGGCGGGCGATGAACTCCTCTTGGGGCCGATGCCGGACGGGAGCTTCCGCGAGGTGACGGTACGCTCCATCGAAATGCACTACCACCGCGTGGACAAGGCCAAGGCAGGCCGAATCGTCGGTATCGCCCTCAAGGGCGTCGAAGAGGCCGAAATCGAGCGCGGGATGGCACTCGTTCCCCGGGACAGTCAGCCCAATCCCGTCCGAGAGTTCGAGGCCGAGGTCGTCGTGCTGAACCACCCGACCCGCATCGGCGACGGCTACGAGCCGGTCGTCCACCTCGAGACGCTGAGCGAGGCGGCGCAGTTCTTCCCGGAAGACGGACGGCTGCTTCCGGGAGACACCGGTCGAACGACGGTGCGGTTCAAGTTCCGCCCCTACCTCATCGAGGAGGGCCAGCGGTTCGTTTTCCGGGAGGGCCAGAGCAAGGGCGTCGGGACCGTCCGCTCGACAACGTCGAACTGAGGAGATCCTCTTTTGCCGTTGGCTCCTGTCTCTGGAGCAGATGAATTCCGGGAGCCACCGGCGCAGGGGTGAAATAGGCGAGCTTACGAATCGGTCGCACTGTAACCCGTTTCGGTCCGCTCGGCGAGTCCTAGCAGCACAAGCCACTCCAACATATCGCCGACACGCTCGGCCCACACCGCCTCCCAGCCGCGCTGCTTGTGTCGCTCCCAGCCCGGAACCATCGGGCGAAGCGCAGCGAACGCCTCGTCGGCCGGGAGCGGGTTCCTCCGACTCTGCAGCGCCGCGAGCGTCTCCTCGGCGCCGAACACTCGGTCGAGGAACGACTCACGCACGTTCTCGAGTGTCGGCTCCCGGTTGGTCCGTTTGAACCCCGATTCGGTCTCCTCGGCGAGTTCGAGCGCCCGGAGGAACGTCAGCCACGTCCGGGCCACGTCCCGGCTCTGGAACTGCCGGCGGCGCATCAGCCGGGCACAGCAGTCGTTCTCCGAGCCCGGAACCAGCGGGATCGCTCGCTGCGCTGCAGCGACTGCTTCGAGTGAGGTCGGCGGTTCCGGGAGCGGTTTGAGTCGCACGCCTCAGAAGCCGAAGCTCTCGGCCAACAGCTCCTCGTTCCGCTCCCCGAATCGGTAGGTTGGGCCGTCGAGCACGTCGACGGTGGCCGCCGCCGGACCGAACACCGTCTCCGGCAGCGCCTCGAAGTCCCAGTCGTTGGCCTCGAATATCTCACCGAACGGTCGGCCGAACTCCGCGGCGGCGGTGGAGGTGACCTGCTTCAGCGCGTCGTCGTCCTCCGCAACGGTCAGGTGAACTTCGCCACCGTAGGCGACGGCGTCGTTGGTCCGGGCCATCGCCTCGCTCTCGTCGTAGCTGACGGGGGAAACGGGTGCGCTGCCGGAGACCGAAATCACGTCCGTCGGGTCGTAGCCGGCTTCGAACAGTTTCCAGACCGCGAGCTCGGGGGCTCGGGCACTCGCGGCGACGCTCCCGGCAACTGAGCCCAAGGCGTAGGTTGGCAGGAAGACGCCGCTCTCCTCGACGCCCGCGAGGTCGGCGACGTGCCGAGCAATCTCGTCGTCGGGCAGGTCGATGCTCTCGACGGCCAGCACCGTCAGGTCGAACTCGTCGTAGTAGCCCATGGCCTCGAACTCGGTCTCTTCGCCGACAAGCGCACGGGCGGGGCCCGATCCCAGCCCATCGAAGAACTCGAAGTCCAGCTCCCAACCCGCCTTCTGCGAGCAGAGCAGCGCCACGCCGGGGTGATCAGTCGACAGTTCGACGTGGGGGACCGGCGCGCCGTCGACCCGGCCCATCCGGGTCGTGATTGTCGCCAGCCCAGCCGTCTGAATCTCCGCGAGCAACACGCCCGCCTCGATGCCGCCGTCGACCTCGACGCCGAAGTCGAGGACGGTCGCGCCCGAATCCAGTTCGTAGGGCGCGACGTTGAGTTCGTCGGCGAAATCGAGCGCCTCGTCGACCAACTCGACCGCCATCCGGTTGATGCTCTCCATACCGTGACGTGCCGCGCCACCGCGTAAAGGGTTTTCAGTCGCGCCTCAGGAGCCGCCGTCCCCGCTCCGGGCCACTCGCCCCAACTCCGCCTCGACGGCCTCCACCTTCGACGCCGCATCAGTATTTTTGGTCCGCTTGTCGTCGATTTTGAGGAACGTCCCAACGCGGTCGCCGTCGACGGCCTCGTGGGCGGCCTGCGCGGCGGCGAAGATTTCTCCGACAGTCTCGGCCTCGATGGTCGTCCCCATCGGCGTGGTCTCGTAGGAAACGTCAAACTCATCGAGTGCGGCGACGGCTTTCGCCACCTCGGGAGCCATGGAGTCGTTGGTGGACGGTGCGACCGAGAGGAATGCAACAACGGTCATATCTCCGGATTGGTCCGGAGGGTGCTTCGGTCTATCGCTGGTTCAGGCCCAGGGGTAGTCGTCGTGCCAGGGCTGCTCGCGCTCCAGCGCCGCCGCGGCCGCAATAACGTCCGCCTCGGCATGGCGGTGGCCAACAATCTGGATGCCGACCGGGAGCCCCTCGACGAGACCCGCTGGGACAGAGGCGGCGGGGTGGCCAGTGAGGTTGAAGACGAACGTCAGAAACCACCCGGATTCAGGGTTCACCGGGGTCCCCTCCACTTCGCTTGGCCCCTCGATTCCNTGCTCGAACGGCGGGACGGTAGTGACAGGGCAAACGAGCAGGTCCCGACCGTCGAGTGCGGCTTCGACGCCGTCGTACACCTCAGTCCGGGCTTCGTCGGCGCGGAGATACTCCACCGCCGAGCGCTCGGCNCCGTNTTCGGCCATCCGGGAGACGTGCTCGGGGAACTGGTCGCGGTGCTCCCCAGTGATTTCGACCCCCGCGGATTCTTCGAGACGCTCCGCGAGCGCAGCGATATTTGCCTCCCACTGTGGTCCAGAGGTCTCGTTGACCAGCGTTTCGAGGTCCTGGCCTACGTCCACCTCGGCAGTATCGACCGACATCCCCGCCTGCTCCAGCCCATCGACGCCCCGTTCGACACCCTGCTCAATTCTGCTGTCGATGGGGAAGATACCGAGGTCCGGACTGTACCCCACCTCGAACTCGCTCACGTCGCAGTCGACGGCTTCGGCGAACGGCTCGTCGCTGTTGGGAATACTGAACGGGTCGCGGTCGTGGGGCCCCGCGAGCACGTCGAGCATCGTCGCGGCATCCTCGACAGTCCGGGCTATCGGGCCTTCGTGAACCATCGGGGTGTGGCTCCCGAAGGCGTTCGGGCGGGAGTCGACGGGGACGCGACCGTAGGTCGGTTTGATACCGACGACGTGGCAGAACGCCGCCGGAATACGGATCGAGCCACCCGCATCGCTCCCCTGTGCGATGGGAACCATCGCCGCTGCGACAGCTGCTGCGGAGCCGCCAGATGAGCCGCCGGCGTTACGCTCGGCGTCGAACGGGGTGGCAGTGGGGCCGATAAGGTCGTTATCAGTGATGGTCCGCAGGCCGAACTCGGGGGTGTTCGTCTTGCCCAGCGGGATGGCGCCCGCCGCTTTCAGACGCTGGACGACCACCGCGTCACGCTCGGCCACGTGGTCTTTGAACGCCGGTGTGCCGTAGGTGAGTCCCACGCCCTCGAGTTCGGTGAGGTCCTTGATTGCGACGGGGACACCGTGGAGCGGCCCCAGGTCCTCGCCGCGTTCGACTGCGCGTTCTGCGTCTCGGGCACGTTCGCGAGCATCCGCTGCACAGACTGTCACCCACGCATTCACGTCGTCGTCAGTATCGTCGATACGGTCGAGAACGGCCTCCACGACCGTAACGGGCGAGAGCTCACCCGAGCGAATGGCGGCCGCAAGCTCCGTGGCCGACCGGCCGGTGATTTCCTCAGGCATAGCTCGAGATACAGTGGAGTGGGTGTTAAAACGACGCGAGACGGCAGGCGGTGCGTTCTCGTACCGATCCCAGCAACGGCGGTCGGGTATTTCGACAGCGGGACCCGTTGTTCTGCAAGGGGGACTGACGATTCTGGTGAGAGCCACCGGCGGGCTTTTACAACTACGCGCTGGAAGCGCTGTATGGTACCCAACCCGGATCGCCTTCGGTCGGTCCCCGTCCCGCCGGGCTGGCTCAGCGGGCTCGTCGCGGCTGGAACAATCGGTGCGTTCGCCGCTGCCTACTCCTTCGACCCGATTATTCTCTCTGTGACGCTCACCGAGGCAGTGTATCTCGTCCTCGCGCTGGTGGTCCTCTCTCTGGTCCGTCGCCTGGATATTGGACTCCTCGAACTCGGCGTCCAACTGTTCGTGCTCGCTCGACTGGTGGAGTTTCTGGACGAACTGTTTGTCGGCGCCAAGCCGTTCGTCGAGCCGTATCTGAGCGGGCTGCTAACGCTGACGAGTCTCGCGGTTATCTCCGTCGGTGTGTACGTCCTCGTGCGCGAACGCGACGACCGAGTCGAGAGACTGGAGACACGCGCCGCGGAACTCTCACGGAAGAACGAACTCATCGAGCAAGCGCCGATTAGCGTCACTGTCGCCGATATTGCCAAGGAAGACGAACCGCTGATCGAAGTGAACGACGCATTCCACAACATGACCGGCTACACCGTCGAGCAGACCCTCGGCCAGAACTGTCGGTTCCTCCAAGGCGAGGAGACCGAGCAGGCGAAAGTCGACAGCATGCGCGAGGCTGTTGAGGCGACTGAATCGGTGCAGGTGACGCTCAAGAACTACCGGCAAGATGGCACCATGTTCTGGAACGAGGTGACGTTGGCGCCGCTCCACGACGCCCACGGCGAGACGAACTTTTACGTTGGCTTCCAACAGGACGCAACCGCGCGCAAGGAGTACGAACTCGCGCTCGAGGAGCAACGGGACAACCTCGACGTGCTCACTCGGATGCTCCAGCACGACATCCGGAACGACCTCCAGTTGATTCAGGGCCACGGCGAACTGGCCCGGGAGTACGTTGAGGAGGGAGGCCGCTCGCACCTCGAGACCACGCTCGAGGCGACGGCCGACGCTATCGCGCTCACCAAAACCGCCCGCGACCTCTCTGAAACGATGTTGGAGACCGACTACGAGCCCCAGCCCGTCCCGCTTGCGTCCACGCTCCGGGCGAGGTTGATGCGCTCAGGGAGAGCTATCCGGACGCGGTCGTTTCGATGGATGACCCGGTTCCGGAACTGCACATCGCCGCCGACGAACTGCTTGACTCCGTCTTCCGGAATCTCCTCAGGAACGCCGTCCAGCACAACAACAAGGAGACGCCCAAAGTAACTGTCTCGGCCGCGCGCGAGGGCGAGCACGTGACCGTCCGCATCGCCGACAACGGACCTGGTGTTCCGGACGAACGCAAGGAGTCCGTGTTCGGAAAGGGGGAGAAAGGCTTAGAGAGCGACGGGACGGGGATCGGGACCTACCTCGTCAAGACGCTGGTGAGTCGTTACAGTGGCACGGTGTGGGTCGAGGACAACGAGCCGGGGGGTGCGGTGTTCGTGGTCACACTCCCTATTGCAGCGTAACGGGGTTGGGAGTTCGGCACACGGGTGAGCAACTGTTAACNGGGGCCGGCAAAATCCACAGGTATGCGCGAGGATTTCCTCCTGCTGAACCCCGGGCCAGTGCCGATGAGCCGCGACGCACTCGAAGCGATGAGCGAGCCGATGGTCTCACACCGCTCCGCCGAGTTCGAAGCGGTGTACGAGCGGGCCCAGGACGGCCTCGAATACGTGTTCGAGCGGTCGACGCTCGATGAGTCCCGCACCACAGAGGGCGGTGAGTCGCTGATTCTCAACGGCACCGCCACGATGGGGATGGAGGCAGCCGTCGCCAACCTCGTCGACGCGGACGACGAACTCGTAGCCGTCGTCAACGGGAAGTTCGGCCGGCGGTTCAAACGTATCGCCCAGCGCCACTGCGAAGTCACCGCCGTGGAGTTCGACTGGGGGAACCCAATCGATGTTGACGCTGTCGCAGCGGCCGTCTCCGATGACACCGAGGTCGTCACCCTCGTCCACAACGAGACGAGTACGGGTCTGCTCAACCCCGCAAAGGAGGTCGGCGAGATTGCGGCCGACCACGACGCGCGGTTCATCGTCGACGGCGTCACCTGCATCGGTGGGGACGAGTTCCTGATGGACGAGTGGAATGTAGATATCGCGGTCACCGACGGCCAGAAGGCACTCGCCGCGCCGCCGGGCGTCTCCGCACTCTGGGTTGGCGAGGGTGTCGCCAAACATCTCGACGGTGAGAACGCACCGTTCTACGAGGACCTGGACTGGCACCGCCGGAAGGCCGACCAGCACCAGACCCCCTTCACCAGCGCGATTCCGCTGATCCGCGGCCTTGCGGTCGCCGTCGAAGAGATTCGGCACGAAGGAATGGGTGAACGGATCGGTCGCCACCGCGAGCAGTCCGCAGCGTTCCGTGAGGCCATGGAGGCCCTCGGACTGACGCTGTTCGCCCAATGCAACGACGTTAGCGATTACTCGAACACCCTCACTGCAGTTCGCCTGCCCGAGGGTGCCCGCGGTGAGGACAGCGACGCCTTCTTCGACGCCGTCGCCGACCGCGGCGTCTCGATTTCGGGTGGGCAGGCCCACCTCGGCGGGGATATTTTCCGCGTCAGTAACATGGGGAACCTCACGACGGCCCAGTTGGCTCGCGGGGTTCGGACCATCGGCGAAGCATTCAACGAGGTCGGCGTCGACGCCGACACCGCAGCGGGCGTCGACGCGGTCGAAACGCGGCTTCGGTAGTCAGAGCAGTCCTTCTTCCTCGAACAGCGCTCCAAGTTCGGACATTGTGGTCACGATTTCGTCGCAGTGCGGTGCCACGGCGTCTTTTGGTTCGAAGCCGACCGCGAGCCCCGCGACTTGCAGCATTGGGAGGTCGTTCGCACCGTCGCCCACCGCGACTGCATCATCCAGCGTGATTCCTTCATCGTGACAGAGAGCCTCCAGTGCGTCGTCTTTGGTTCCCTCGATGAGCGGGCCGTCGGCGTCGCCAGTCAGCACGCCGTCTGCGACGGGGAGTTCGTTCGCGATGACAGTGTCCACCGCAGCGCCGTCTCGCTCCAGTGCGGCCTCGACACCAGGAATGAAGCCCCCAGTGAGGATGGCCGTGGTGTGGCCCGCATCGTTCAGTCGTTCGATGACTGTGGCGGCGCCCTGCCGGAGTGCAACCTGTTCGAAGGCCGCTGCAGCCTCGTCTTCGGGCAACCCTTCGAGGAGGGCCGCCCGTTCGTACAGGCTCTCGGCGTAGGAGAGTTCACCGCGCATCGCCCGTGCAGTAATGTCGCCGATCTCCTCGGCGACCCCGTAGCGCTCTCCCAGCAACACCATCATCTCAGAGTCCGAGAGCGTCCCGTCGAAGTCGAACGCGACCAGTGTCATGGTTCTTCTTCCAAACTCCACCGGTATTGCTCTCACGGTCCGGCCCGACCGCTGGACCACATAGCTGCATACCACACCCCCACAAGATTCAGTAGTGAGCAGTATCGCGGATAGTTTCGGGCCAAAATGGCTCCTGTGGCGGCTCTGTGGAGAAAGGGTTATCCCCGGCGCGAGGAATCTCGATTTATGAAGGTACTCGTAACTGACCCGATCGCCGACGCGGGCCTGGAACGGCTCCGCGAGGCCGGGCACGACGTCGTCACCGCGTATGACGTCGACGGCCAGGAACTGCTCGACGCCGTCGCGGACGCCGACGGACTCATCGTCCGCTCCGGCACGAAGGTGGACGCGGCGCTGTTCAAAGCAGCACCGAACCTCCAAATCGTCGGACGGGCCGGTATCGGTGTCGACAACATCGATATCGATTCGGCCACCGAACACGGCGTCATCGTCGCCAACGCACCGGAAGGCAACGTCCGGGCCGCCGCCGAGCACACCGTCGCGATGGCGTTCGCCACCGCACGCTCCATCCCGCAGGCCCACGCACGCATGCAGAACGGCGAGTGGGCGAAAGGGGAGTTCCTCGGGACCGAACTCAACGGAAAGACCCTGGGCATTGTCGGCCTCGGCCGCGTCGGGCAGGAAGTGGCCAAACGACTCAGCTCGCTGGGCATGGATCTCGTCGCCTACGACCCCTACATCAGCGAGGAGCGCGCCGAGCAGATCGGTGCGGAACTGGTCGACCTGGATAGCTGTCTCGAAAGCGCCGATTTCCTCACCGTCCACGTACCCCTGACCGACGAGACGGAAGGGCTCATCGGTGAGGGCGAACTGGCGGAACTGGAAGACGGCTACCTCCTCAACTGCGCTCGCGGCGGTGTCGTCGACGAGGACGCACTCGCCGAGGCCGTCGACGATGGCACCATGCAAGGTGCCGCACTGGACGTGTTCGCAGCGGAGCCGCTCCCCACGGACTCGCCGCTGCTGGCTGTCGAAGAAATCGTCGTGACGCCGCACCTCGGCGCCTCGACGGCAGCCGCACAGGAACACGTCGCAGTCACGACCGCAGAACAGGTGCTTGCCGCGTTCGCTGAGGAGCCGGTCGTGAACGCGCTCAACGCGCCCTCGGTGGATGAGAGCGCCTTCCCCCGCATCGAGCCGTACATCGGGCTCGCGGAGACAGCCGGCCGGGTCGCGGCGACGCTGTTCAAGGGGCGTATCGAGCGAATCGAGGTTGCCTACGCTGGCGACATCGCCGATGAGGACGTGGAGCTCGTGACCGCGAGCGCCCAGAAAGGTGCGTTCGAGCCGCTGGAGTGGCAGGTCAACGCCGTCAACGCTGCCCGGGTCGCCAAGGAGCGCGGGATTACCGTCACCGAGACCAAGACCCGCCAGTCTGCGGACTTCCAGAGCCTGCTGACGGTCACAGTGGGTGACGACGAGAGCGAGCTTGCGGTCTCGGGCACGCTCTTTACCGGCAACGAACCCCGGCTGGTCTCCATTGACGGCTACCGAGTCGACGCCGTCCCGCGGGGCCGCCTACTGGTCGCACGCAACCGTGACAAACCGGGCGTCATCGGCTTCATCGGAAGCGTGCTGGGCGAACACAACGTCAACATTGCGGGGATGTACAACGCCCGCGAAACCAACGGCGGCGAGGCACTGACGGTGTACAGCCTCGACGACGCTGTGCCTGCAGCTGGGCTGTCGGCGCTGACTGACGACGACCGCATCACCGAGGTGCAGCAACTCGACCTCTCGGACCAGTAGCGACAGTCGAGAATCGACAGCAGCGCCCTCGTTGCTCGGTCCCTGAACTGTCTGTTTCCACTTGCATACGCTCCAATTGTCCGCGGTGAACGCCGGCTGATGCGTTGCCGGTGATTACCTGCGTTGCCGTTGGGAGGACTGGAGACCTGCGGTGTCCATCGCCGCCTCCGGAGGGGATTTATCCACGCACCTACCACCCATAGCCATGCAACTAGCTCTCATGGGTGAGCGACAGTGAGTGAGGCAGCCAATCAGTACCTCGACGACCACCAGGACGAACAGTTGGCAGACCTGTTTGCTCTCCTCTCACAGCCGTCCATCAGCGCGACCGGCGAAGGCGTCGCCGACTGCGTTGAACTCGTCGAGGAACTCTGTGCAGCGTATGGCTTCGACGACGCCGTGACCGTGGAGACGCCAGGCCAGCCCAGCGTCATTGCCCACGCCGACGCGGACGAGCGGGCGACCGCCGCCGACGACGCACCGACGATCTTCATCTACGGCCACTACGACGTCCAACCGGCGGATCCGGAGAACTGGACCACGCCGCCGTTCGAGCCGGCGATTCGTGCGGGCCCGGACGGTCGCGACCGCATCTACGCCCGCGGCGCCGGCGACAACAAGGGCCAGTGGTTCGCCCACCTCTGTGCGGTTCGGGCGCTCCGGGAGACGACCGGCCTGCCGACGAACGTCACGCTCCTGCTGGAGGGCGAAGAGGAGAGTGGCAGCCCCAACCTCGATGCGGTGGTGCGGGACCACGCCGACGTACTCGGCGACGCCGAACTCGCGTTCGTCGCCGACGGTCCTATCGACCCCTCGGGCCGCCCGCACGTGCTGATGGGTGCCCGTGGCATGCAGTACGTGCAAGTCGACGTCCAAGGGCCGAATCGCGACCTTCACTCCGGTAATTACGGTGGGCCTGTCCCCAACCCTGCGTGGGAGCTGGTCCGCATCGTCTCGTCGCTCAAAGACGACACCGGGCGGGTGACCATCGACGGCTTCTACGACGACGTGCGCCCAATCGGCGAGGCGGACCGGGACGCATTAGACGCGATGCCGTTCGACGCCGACGCGATCAAAGCCGACTTGGACATCCCAGCGTTCGCGGTCGGGCCGGGCGAGAGCTACCTCGAGAAACTGCTCTACTACCCCACCTGCAACATCTGTGGGTTCCGTTCGGGCTACGGCGGCGAAGGGAGCAAGACAGTGCTGCCGTCAACGGCGACGCTGAAGATGGATATGCGCCTCGTCGCCGACCAGGACCCCGAGGCAATCTACGAGGCCTTCGAGGCGCACGTCCACGAACACGCTACCGGCGTTTGCGGGGTCGAAGTCACGAAGATGGGCCAGATGCACCCCCAGCGCACCGCGCTGGACCACCCAATCCGTGAGCCGGTGATGGCGGCCGTCGCGGCTGCGTGGCCTGACGAGCCGATTCTGAAGCCGACTCTTGGCGGCTCGCTTCCAACGGCGGTGTTCGAGCGACGGCTTGGGCTCCCCTGTGTGACGGTCCCGTACGCGAACGAGGACGAGAACAACCACTCCCCCGACGAGAACATGGCGCTGGACTGCTTCCGGAGCGGAACGAAAACGACCGTCGGGCTCCTCACCGAATTGGCGAATTGACATCCTCCCGCGCCTAAAGACGTCCCCAGAAATCTTTGGTTTCTGGTGTGCGAACGAGAGCTTTGCTCTCGTCAACGCGGGAATCCACGAAGTGGATATTCCGGTTGCGCGTTTCCTCGGTTCTCAAGTACGCTTTCGCGTGGAACGTCGAAGGTCGCCACCGAGTTGTGACCAACGGTGTGCTTTCCAGCGCGTACAGCCCTGTCAATGGGGCCTTCCTCCCCGCATACAGCGGGCGTCAACGACGACGGGTTCTTTAACCCGCGAGGTAGCACGGTTCGCCTCACCAGAAGGCTACGGAAATCACAGATTTCCGTGCGCCCGAAAACGCGCCGCGTTTTCGAGGATGTTAGGCCGTGCATGGTTCTCCCTCCCGTTGTGCGATGTTCTCCGAAGCGTTCAGGTCGGCGTGGCGTCCACGGTTGCACTCCGAACACGAAAAGTGGTCGCCATCACGGGCTCCCATCGAACCACACGCCGAACACTCCTGACTGGTATGGTATGCATCCACTTTCTCGACACGGATGCCAGCGCGTTCGGCTTTGTACGTGATGAACTGTTGGAGCTGGTGGAAATGCCACGAGTGAACGCCCGACCACGAACTGTTCTCACGAATGCCTTCGAGGTCCTCCATCCGAATGACGGGATTCCCGAACTGTTCCGCGAACGTGATGAGACGACGGGAGAGTTTGTGGTTTAAGTCCTTAATCCGACGCTGTTCTTTGTCACCCACACGGTTGCGTGCGCGAAGCGCACCCGCTTCCGATAGCGAATCGCGTAGGGAACGATATTTGCGTCGAACATATTTCGCCTCACCACCCGACACCAGCATGGACTCGCCCTCGCCGTAGGCCGTCACAGCGAGGATGTGTCGTTCGCCAATATCAACACCGATAGGCGTCTCACCAGATGTGTCGATGTCGTATTTGATGTTGAACGTACAGAACCAGTCGTCACCACGACGGTAGACCTGTAGGCGGGTCTTGTCGGCGTCCCCCTCGACCAGTCGCTGTACGGGGTCATCAATGTCATCGTACACTTCTATCGGGGTGTACCACCATTGGGAGACGCACGGGAAACCGACGAC